>Ga0209128_1000648_pt1 | contig 25625 bp, 35 predicted proteins | sample ETNvirnome_6_100_FD_184072 | JGI IMG/M metagenome (GOLD analysis project Ga0209128, IMG submission 184072) | Marine viral communities from the Pacific Ocean - ETNP_6_100 (SPAdes) (version 2) | ecosystem: Environmental > Aquatic > Marine > Oceanic | place: Pacific Ocean | collected 2013-06-19 | reverse complement strand
TCAGAGATGATAACCGAGGCAGCCCTTGAACGAATCACGTCTGCTCCCTGTTTAATTGCTTTCACTATGGAACCATTGTTCCACAGAAGGTTTCCTTGAGAAGGTTTTGGGCGATCAAATATATATTCTGGCAAATGCCAACAAACGAAAGAGGCTCTCGCAACTTGTGGATCATCTCTATCAAACACCATCGCAGCAGCATCATCGAAGTTCTTTGATTGCCAGAGTATTAATTGATTTGGTCTTGTAAGTGCTCTCCATACACAATAGGCAACTGCTAACCAACTAATAGTCATCTGCCTACTTTTCGGAATCAGTAACAACTTTTCATGTTGGAATAGATGTGCCAAATCTTTGATATACTTCTTTCGAGGAAATAATTTAACCTTTCCCTCGTCTTTCTCGTCTTTCGTTTTGACCATTGCTAAAAAGTTTAGAAACGCATCGTCATTTATCTTTGGATCGATTGCTTTCAATGCTTCCTCTCTAGCGGCAGAGAGTTTTACTTTCGTTGCTTCGGTTACTGTGGTGATAGCCAATTACTATTCTTCTTCCCATTCTGGTTTATCTTGTGCATCACGCAGTATTTGATCTGCTTCGTCTAGTATCTGTTGTTTCTCGTCTTGACTTTTCCCCTCAAACATACTCTGAAAAACGTGTTCGTGTTGCTCTGGAGAGAAATCCCCTTTAATCTTTAATATTTTATTAATCGCATCTAACCTAGAAGGCCAATCTTCAACGTGTTCAACTGTCATTCCTGCACCAGTACCGAACTTCATAGGTCTAGTCGCATCTAATGCTTGGTCTAAACGCATATATGCCCTGTGCATACGTTCCGATATTCCTTGTTTGGAGAAGAATTTCTCTAGGTAGGTCTTAATGCGAGGTTTTCCAAGTATGTTCTTGGAAGCATTTCTGGAATAAGAGTCTGAATATCCAGCTTTCTTGGCAGCGTCAGTTGCATTTCCACCATTTTCCAGATAATTCTCTACAAACCTTTGTTCCCTAGGCTCTAAACCAGTCTTTTTGTTTAATTTTGCCACATTTCACCTCAATTTTTATTAAACTTTCGGCACTGTACTCCTATTATACCATAATAGTGCAAATAATGCAAATAGTGAAAGTAAATAAATTCGGTTTTGGGTCTATTTCCTACTTTCTTGGTATAGAATTAGGGTAATTAAGGCATAATTGGCTAGATCGAGGAGGGTATCTTCTATCTTTTCATCTTTCACTTCCAGTTTCTCTTCTTTCATAAATTGCATTATTCGACTGAACTTGTCGGATAAGCGTACCGCACATCCTTTCCAAGCAGGAATACCCCCTAACTCACATATTCTGAAGTTAGCGAAGACATCTTCCTTGTTAGCGTAGTCGTGTCTCTTCTCTCTGTTGATCCTTTTCATCTCATCGAGGAGTGTATTAAACCTATCTTCCATAATATTCCCATACTCTTTTCAACCCATCGTCAATGGATATCTTCGGTTCCCAGTCTAATATACGTTTTGCCTTTGATATATCGGCATTGGTACAGTCTATATCCGAAGAATGTCTAGGTTCAGATCGTATATTTGCCTTCTTCCCTATAATATTCTCCAGTTTCTCTATAATTTCCCTGACACTGACTGGTTCATCTCTACCTAAATTAAATATTTCACAGCCTACGGATATCAAAGACTTCTGTATTCCCTCACATATATCCTGTACATGGGTATAATCCCTTGATTGCGATCCATCTCCGTACATTACCAGTTCTTTGTTGTTACTGATACATTCCATAAACTTACTAATACTCATATCAGGTCTGCCTTTTTCTCCATAGACAGTGAAGAAACGCAATATAGAGACATCAATCCCATGAAATCGGTGATATACGGAGCAAACCTCTTCCGCCATCTTCTTTGATTCGGCATATACCGACAACATTTCACCTATCTGGTCATGTTCCATGAAGGGAACCATCTTTGAACCGCTATATATACTGGAAGTGGAGGCTAATACAAATTTAGGGACTGAAAATTTTCGGCAAAATTCTAAACAATTCACTGTAGACATCACATTATTACGAATGTACTTTTCTGGTTCCTCGTTGGAACGCCTCACTCCTGCACTACCTGCTAGATGGATGACTGCATCTATTTTTGTTTCTTCGTTTAATTGCCCAAGTTTTTCTATACAACTAGAATACGACAGGTCTAGTCCTACAAATATAAACTTTTGTATTTTACTTCTATATTCCAAATATCTAGAGGCATTTAAAAAGTGAAGGCGTTCCTGTTTGAGAGAGAAATCGGAATCCGTGGACATGGAGTCGATCCCAATAATTTTATGATTTTCGTTCAACATTTTATTTACAAAGTGTGATCCAATGAAACCAAATGCACCTGTAACTAGATAATTACTCATTTTGCGTCTATCTCCGAATTAGTAAACCCTGTAGGAAAGCGGAATCCTTCTATCTTAGGTCTCATTATTGCTAATATATTGCAAGAGGGAGCATTACTTGGAGTATTGCCATCTAATTCAAACTGTATCCTTCCCACTACCCTCACCATTTCTGCGTGTCTGACTATCAATTCGTGCCACTTAGCCCATCTACCCCAAGGTAATAACATCACTACAGTGCAACCTCTCTCTGCTTCCTCTATGGATTTCGATACCCAAGAGATTAATTTATGGTAAGGGGGGTTACACCAAATATGTTTAGTATATATTTCTCTATCAGATAGGTATTTAGACCAGTTGATTGACAAAGCGTTCTCTTTCTCTGTCAGGTACAGGTCGCATTTTGCATTATTCTCATCTGACGCTACGTCTAAATCAAACTTACCAAACGCTACCGAACACCTTTTAAAAAATATATCTGGCGTTATCCATTCTTTACTCGTCATCTCTCTCCCTTAATATCATTCCATACTCATTCGCTTCTTCCTGTATGTGTATATCTTCTCTTAATTTCAGTTTGTTTACTTCAAAAGATTTGTAGTTTACATGATGATGCCATCTATTAAACTTATAGGACATCTTTGATACATCTGGATGCATATCTACTAACATCTGACTTTTGTTCTTTGTTCCTTCTTTATCGTAAAACTCCTCACTATTCCCTCCACGCATAGTTTGTGTTGCTCTTTTCGATTGTAAGAAAGCGTTGAACTGAACAGTACACATACCGCTTTTCATAATTCTCAGGGATAAATCGGTATCTTCGTTGTACCTTCCTCTCCACCGAAAAGGAATATCGTTTCTGATAAGAAGACAACTGTATATTCTGGTGTTAAATTTAACAACAGGTCTGGAATCAGAAGAAGGGCAGAAGATAGTGTAGTTCAATCCAGCCTGTCCTATATTCGTATATCGAAGAACATACTGTTCACATACATAAAATATCGTTCCACTGGTACATTTCACTTTTCTGTTCTTATTTAACCTTTCAAAAGATTCAATATTGTCATCCATTACCCAGTGCCAATCGTGGCCCTCAGAAATGGAGTGGTCCCATGCAAAGTTCCTAGCAGGGCCGGGCCCTGTTCTCTTGTCTTCGTCTTTCCAAAAGGTGTCGTATTCCTTTTTATACTTTTCAGGCAGGATTAACAGGTTTTCTTTGTCCATATATTTTGCATAATCGTCATATTGTGACTCTTCCACTATCATTCTGTAAGGAATTTTCATTTCTTCCAAACATTCCCTTGTCGGATTCCGTTCCCATCTTCCCTTGCTCACAATGTAAATCGAAAATATTGGATTTTTAGCAGAATTTTCGTCGTAATACCTATATTTACTCGCTTTTTCTTTCAAAGGATACCAAGCCTGATATTTTCCCTTTCTTTGCATACCATCAAAACACTTTTCTCCGTCGTATAAGTGCTTTTTTACTGTTTCCTTGAAATGTTCATAATCTTTTTCATTCCGAAACTTAAAAGTAGCTGTGATTTCTGGTTCTGGTTCCACTATATTGTAATATTCAGGCATTCCCTTCCAGTGGTCTTCGTTAAATTTCTCTGTTTTATTCAAACCTTGATCAAACAGTTCTTTTTGCATCAACGATTACCTCCGATGTCGTTTCTATCCAAACCCTCGCACCGCAGGATAGCGGTTTGTCGGGACGGTATATTACCTTGCTCGGTCCAAGTATCACCGCTTCATGTGCGTAGTTATTACCCTTGTACGTTTTACAGGTTAATACTGGTTTTCTTTCACCTGTTTTTGTATTCCTTTTTATAACGTGTTGATTGACATGGATTCTAGTTTTCATATGCCCTTCTCGCTTCATTTAAGGTACCTAGGAGGCGATATCTCTTTCTGTTAGAGTAATCGTGCATGAGAGACGAAAATGGGATAAAAAACGCCTCCCATGCACTTTTTCCCAACATGAAGTACCTACCAAACTATACTACAATGTATACAAAGTCAAGATCGCGCACCCAAATGAACCCCAAAAAATACGATTCGGACCCATGTGGTGAGTAGTAATTAGGACGACCCACTCCTGCGAACCACCATACCCTATGCTTTAGTCAACTGTAAAAATCGGCACTCGTGAGAAAAGGTATATCATTGCGTGGCGTGACTTAGTTAGCCGCAGCGAGCGAAGCGAGCTGTGGGCAGCCGCGGCGAAAATTTAGCGAAAGTATGACGAATAAAATGCGAAAACAAATGTGAGTCGATCGCACTCACATAATTTGAGGGGACCATGCTCACATAATCTCATGCGAGATGATCATACCATATGTAGTGGTTGCGATAATGCGAAAGCACAATATGTAGTAGCACAATATGTAGTGCATATTTTATAGGAGCATACTATATGTAGTAGTACCATATATAGTGCATGTGTTATCAGATCATACTATATGTTGTGGAAACTGCATAGGAGCCGCCTGTTAAGAGATCGGACACGCTCCAATGTGATAGTACGTTGGAAAAAACGACATCTCAGATCGCCTCTATTAAAGGATCGCATTTTGTCAAGTATATATACGTATATTATTTTATTTCTTCTCTTGACGTTTAATTTTTTTTCTGAATGAAAACTTAATTACTACAGTATTATCGTACATCTACTACCATCCAAGAAAGTGAAATAGTTTCCTACGTCTATTGACCCTATCTATCAGTATGGTAGTATTAGGTATGGTTTTTTGTAAGGTTTTTTTAGGTGATAGCGATCTTGGATTAACCAATTAAAGACCATGTTCAAAATTGATTGAGTTTCTTAATTGAAAGTAACCGTTCTTTTACATTCGAAAAAATCTTGTCAGTCTATAAAGTGACCCAGTTCTCAAAACTGGAGATCATAAAATGATACAACCAACTGGATATCAATATCAAAGCACAACAAAAAGATTTGTCATTGATTCATTCATATACGAGGATCGCATCCTTGATGATTTTGTCGACCCAGAAACAGAGGAAACTATAACGGGTTTAAGATTTACACTGGAGCATCTTCTTGTGTTATGTATGGTTGGCGACCAGCTTGAATACGTTGTGTGGAACTTAGCGACGCACACCAATAAAGACGGATCACCACACGACGAGTTCCCATGGCACATGCGGACTTTTCATGGTCGCTATTTTGAAGAATTCAACTACGGAAAAAAAGCGGAAGGGATGGCGATTGATTGCTTTGCGGAGGTTGCATGGATTAAAGAGAAAGGCGAAGACTACAGCGTTCTGGAACTCATGTACATTGACGAACTAAAGGAAAGAATAGAAGACGGAAAAAAGTATTTTGAAGATATTCTAGAAGTGAGAACGCTAGAAAATGATAGAGTCAAAAAAGTTTTAACTCAGTAGTTTTCTTTCATGGAACTGGGTTACGTTACAGACTGACAGGGTTGTTGATCGCTGTTGTGTTTGCATCCTCCAAAACTGGAGGTTTTAAAAATGAAACAAGTATCTTTATTTTTCCAAAGTATGTTCTCCACACTTTTACAAAGTATACACTTCAACTTCTTAGGTAAGAACGTTACCCATAATTATCTGAAACAATTTATTTCTAAATGCAATGCGATTGTTAAAAATGAATTGATGATCTCACCAAAAACAGAACGTCTAATCGATGCGAGTCAGCTAGACGGCGAATTATATTTTCAATGTTTCAATTTAAAAAATACATACATACAAAAAAACGATACTCACTTCAGATTCATAACTAAAGAAACCCAAAGATCACGAGATCGAATATTTGATAGTATCGGAGAATTTGATTATCAAGAAGTTAAAGACCAAACGGGTTTCGTCTTGATTGCTAAAAATTTTGAGAATCAAATCAAGAGAACGGAGGATTTTTATCAAGGTATTAATTCTTTTCATTCTGAGGATTTTTTCCAAAGTTACTCGAAAGATAAGATCATGATCGAGTTCGTCGGGAAAACAAAAAAAGATGTTAGAAATTATCTTCAGGGAATTATGCGAGGCCGTGAACAAGTTCTAATTAATAAAACGAAAGAGATCGACCAGTTCAAAGATCAGATCAAAGGTTTGGAGCTTGATTTGATGGCAACACAAGACAAGCTCGAAGAGACAGAAAAGGAACTGAACGGATCAATCTTAGATAGTTAATTTTTTCTTTTTTCTCGGAGGATGCAGACAACACGAGCGATCAACAAAAAAAAATAGTATCTTTCTTTTATTCAAAATTGTTTTTTTTAAAAATCTTAAAAACTGGAGGTTTTAAAAATGAGAATTAAAGAAAGCGGGTTCGTGATATACGACGGAAAACCATGTTTCACAACTTCTAAATATAACAATGCGAAACTGAAAAATGAAGGAATGCGAAACTTAAAAGATGAGATTGTAGTTATTCAAATTTTAACCCCGTCAAAAAATCGCAAAACTGGAAATATGATGCAAACTTTTATATTGAATAAGAACCTTGATCCCATGCTCGCAAATAAAAACGGTCTCGATCTTCAATGCGGATCGTGCAAGTTAACAGGCGAGATCAACGACGATCCGAACGCAAAAACAGCGAAAGATCGTGTCTGTTATGTTTCAATTTATCAATCTGTTTTGCAGGTTTTCAGATCGTTTAAAAAGAGAAACTATCCAAAGATTGATCCCGTAGAATTAGCAAAGAGGATCAACGACGATCCCAGTTTTGACGATCGAGGTCAGAGGCATGGATCGTATGGAGATAGTGGAACTGTTCCTTTTCATGTTTTAGATTCTTTTCAAAATAAGTTGGATGAAAAGAAAAAAAGAGCTTTGACGGGTTACACAAATCAGTACCCAGAAAAAAACGCTTCAATACATGATTTTTTGATGGTCTCCGCTAACTCACTAGGGCAAGCGGATCAAGCATGGCAAAACAAAAAACGAACATTCCGAGTATTAAGAGAAAACGAACAGATCACAAAAAATGAAATTCTTTGCCCATTCCCGAAAGTGCAATGTAACCAATGTGGACTATGCGACGGAAGGAAAAACGGAAAGAGTATAGCAATAGAAGTTCATGGAGCAGGAAAAAATAACCTTTTAAAAATGGCAGGATAAAAAGAAAAGATACTATTTTTAACGATTGATTATTATAGTTTACTGTAGTATAAAAGAAGAAAGGAGATTTTAAAATGTTGTTACAAGTTTGGAGATACAGAAAAAGAGGAAAGAAATGCAAGGAACAAAAACTATTCTTAATTATGGAGAAATGCAAAAATGAAAAATGAAAAAATGCGAAATGCAAAACTGAAAAATGAAGGAATGCGAAATTCAAAGATACATATTATAAAAAGAGATATAGAACTAGAAGAAATGCAAGAATTGGTAGGAGGTTTGATAGAAATAGCAACGCTAGAGAATGGAGATACTTTGGTATTTGATGAGGAAGGTAAGTTGAAAGAAAAACCAATAAACGAAGAAGCAACTAAACTATATCGAAATAATTTTATTACTGATGATTTCATTGTAGGAGATGTGATTATAGTGAAGGAAGGATATTTTAAATAATGCAAATTCCAAAGGAAGTAAATGGAATCCCACTTAAGAAAAACTTAAGAGGATTTCTTAGAGAACTAGAAAAGTACAACAGATTGTCAGTACAATTACGTAATAAGAAAAAGAAACTTGAACCACTTGAGCTTAAGAAGTATCAGTTAAAGCTGAAGTTGGAGGATAGAAAATATAAATTTACTGGAACTTGTACCAGTCAGCTTCGGCAGATTACAGGTACTGAATCCGTAAAAGAGTTATTAGAGGAGGAGGAATAAATTGTTTAAAGAAATGATCAAGAAAAATAATTTGGAAAACGATTACCACAAGTATAAGAAAGATGGTGAGATTACATACAACCTTGAGTGTGCAGTAGCCGAGTTGATTTTAAATCAAGGTTCTATGGATATGTGGTTGGAGTTAAATTCAAATGGTGATCCTAGTGAAAAGGTAGCTGAATTTTTAGAAAGGGAGGAAAGTGATGAGTCTTGAAAATTGGCAAGAGTGTAATTTGGAAAGGTTGTATGAAGAATTTTTGGAAGAAGGTTATTGTGAGGAAGAGGCTAAAAAATTGGCTTGGGAAAAATTTAGGGAGGTTAAATAAAATGCTTGTGACTAAAAAAAGTTCTATCAATAGGAAACTGAAAGAACTTAGTGAAGATGATGAAATCCTTGCTGATATCATTGTTCGCCAAGATGTTGAAAGGTGGTGCGAGAGAAGGTTTTCGGACTGTCAATGGGCTGCGGTGAAGGAAGAACTGAGTCGAAGGTGGGATATAGAATGTATTCCATCAATTCAACAGACGGTGGCGGAGACATTAACTACTTTTCTAAGGAGGGGTGGTGATGCGTAAAGTAGAAGAAACGAAAAGGGCGATTAAGAAGATTACAGACGACGGATATTATATACAGGTTATCGAAGGGACAGATTTCTTGCCTGTTTATAAAGGAAAAGATTTTGACAAAGCATGGAAAGCTATTAAGAAATACTGGTCTGTATCAGTAGAAGTGTACAGGACTACTAAAGTTTATGTTGGGTATGTATTTATAGAAGATGAAAAGATGTTTAATTACAGCGGAGACTATGTAGAAAGTGTGTTTGAGAAAGCAAGTTAGGTTTTAAAGGGTTGTGCTTCGCACAAGCATTCGGATATTTCGTTGTTACTCAATATCCTCATGCAAAGTACATGAGTGTATTTAAATATCATGTTTTTTGATTTTTGTAAAACGAATTGCGAAAATAATTTTATTACTGTAATATCCGTAAATATGAAAGAATATAAAATTAAGAGTCACACACCAGATATAGTACCTCCTAAAAACATGGAGGAAATGAGAGATAGGATAGTTAATATGGAAATGAAAAGAAATAAGTCTGGAGAGATTGGAAAAAAGGAAAGGAGGAAACTAGACTTGCGTTTAGCAGAGCTTGACGAGAGGTTGAGTATGTTAGAAATTAAAATAAACCAAATCAAAGAGGGAGTAGAAAATGCCAACAGAAGAAACAAAAAGTACTAAGAAAAAACCTTTGTCCTTTAGACAAAAAAGAGCAAAATGTCAGTATGAAATAGATAAGTTGTTTGTAATGAAAAGTGGTAAAAATCCATTTTTCAATAGCGACTATTCTACTTTAGACGATATGTATAAAGTTATAAAAAGACCATTGGAGAGTAGTGGATTGTTCCATGTGTTTAAGTTTTGTAATGCAGGGAGTGGTAGAAACATCCTAAAGTTACAGGTAGTGGATAAAGATAGCGAAGAGTTTCAAGAGTCCTGTATCTCTATTCCAGATTCGGTAATGGAGAACCCACAGGATTTCGGTAGCTATACGACGTACCAAAAAAGGTATATGTTGAGTGGATTTTTCGGATTATCTTGTCCAGAGTCGGATAACGACGGAGAATCGATTGTACGCAAAACTCCTACCCAAAAGACCACAAGTGTACCTTCGTCGAATGGCAAACCTGCCAGTCCTAAAGTTCACGAAGGTGCACCATCTAAATCTGAACATTGGTTCTGGGGTAAAGATGACAATGGGAATGATGAAGCTATCACTCAAAAGTGGGCAGGAGATATGCAAAAAGCAGGAGAGGCGAGTGGAGTTACCTTCGGTCAGATTTGGGATTACATCTTCGATAGTAAGTTTATGGTTTACGACAAGATAGCAAAGAAAAGAATCCCTATACAGAGTCCAGACAGTATTCGTTATATTAGTTCTGACGATAAGCAAACTATAATGAGTGCCATACAGATAGGTTTAAAACAGGTATCGAAAGGGGAAGAGGAAGCGGAGTTAGTGGAGACTGAAACGCAAGGAGTAGATGAAGATGATATACCATTCTAGTTTATTAGAAAAGATTAAAGATAAGTCTGCAAAGATATCCGTAATAGGTTGTGGATTTGTAGGTGCAAGTATTGCATCTGCATTTTCACAACAGGAGTATGAGGTAACGGGGTATGAATTAAGTTCCAAACGAATTGCGAAACTCAGGGATATGATGTCGAAACCTGAATATCAATTACTGAGATTTGAAGTGAACGACGACCCATCACACATAAGAAATGCAGATGTAGTTATCATCTGTGTACCAACACCTTTGAGTAAGCGAGGGGTACCTGATATGTCTTCGATTGAAGAAGTGTTAAAGACGTTGAAGGGACTCCCCTCTCTGAAAGGGAAGTTGATTATACTAGAGTCTACTGTACCTATTGGGGTAACTAGGGGAAAAATTGCAAAGAAACTAAAGAAACAATCCCTAGATAAAAAAGGGGAAGTGGAAACTCCATTAGAGGTGGGGGTGGATGTATTTGTTGGTTGTTCACCAGAGAGAGTTGACCCTAACAATAAAGAATACACTATTCATGATGTACCAAAGATAACATCTGGTATTACAGAGAACTGTAAGAAGTTGACCGAGACACTCTATACCAAGATAACGAAGGCAGTTCCTGTCAGTTCGGTAGAGTGTGCGGAAGCAATTAAACTTCTAGAGAACAGTTTTAGAATGGTTGGGATAGGGTTAATACAAGAGTTGTCTCAGTATGTTTCTGAAGTTGGTTTAGATATTTGGGAGATATGTCAGGGAGCGGAGACAAAACCTTTTGGATACCACGCATTCAGACCAAGTGCTGGAATCGGTGGCCATTGCATAGGCATAGATGCTACCGCTTTAGCTTTTGGTGCAAGAAAAAATGGGTTCACTCTAGGTCTGGTAGAGAAGGCGTTGGCAATACATAATTCTGTTCCTTACCACATAACAGGATTGATTGGGAAATCTTTAGAAATCACGCAATCTAAAGAAATTGCGGGTTCTAACATTTTATTATTGGGTGCTTCCTATAAACCAGAGGTTGCAGACAGTAGAGAGAGTGCTTGTCGTGATATTTGGAAAATACTAGAGGAGAAGAAGGCAAACGTCGAATACTACGACCCTCTTATTCCTAAGATGTGGCTCTCTAAAGATAGACAGGTAAGTAGCGTAGAGTTTGGCATGGACGCAGTGAAGAAGTCAGACTGTGTGGTTATCTGTCAGCCATTTCCATTTTCAGTAGAAACAATAGATAAGTTCCATTGTCTTCCAAATTCTAAATATCAACACTACTATACAGAACTATTTGTGGAAGCAAATGCGATAGTCGATTGCTGTAACACTTATCCAAAAAAAATAAAGTTTTATCACCCTGACGACGATAGTAAGAGGAAGGTGTTTTCACTGTGAATTGTGAAGAGTTTAGTAGTTACATAAAAAAGGCAAGGTCTTCTCCCAATGGTAGTTGGTGGAGAGGACTTTGCCCAAGTCATAATGACAAGAATCCCTCTCTTTACTGGTTTGAATCCAATGTCAGTGGAAGAGTCGTAGTTAAATGTAGGTCAGGTTGCACTACTGAGGATATCTTGTCTTCCCTTAATTTAAAGGAGGAAGATTTAAGTGGAGTACGAGTACAAAGATCATCTAGGAAGAACAGTCGGCATAAAAACAAGAAAAGATACCGACAAGGGAAAGACTTTCTTTTGGAAAAAGCCATTAAAAAGAGCGATTCCTTATAAACTAGATACTCTCCGAAACCAAAGAACTGTGTTCATTCTAGAAGGGGAGAAGGCGGTAGAGAAGTTTATTGAGTTTACAGGGTGGAAAGCTACTTGTTCTCCGAATGGAAGTAACGTCGATCCTTCTTGTGCAAAATGGTTAAAGGAAATGAATGTGGAAAGAGCAGTAATTATCAAAGACAATGACAATGCAGGAGAGAAATATGCGAAGGACTTTGCTACCGATTTATTGAAAGAGAAGATAAGTTGTAAGATTATATCCTTACCCGACCTGTTCCCTACAGAAGATTTTGTGGAGTGGATAGAGGAAAGAAGAGGTACACTACCACGTTTAAAAGGCATAGTTAAAAATGCGAAGGTGATTGAGATGCCTTCACAGAAGTTGAAGAGAATGAGTGAAGTGGAAACTGAAAAGGTAAACTGGTTGTGGGATAATAGGATACCGAGAGGGTATCTGACAATCCTGTTCGGATTGCCCGGCTGTGGTAAAAGTTTCATAACCTCAGCACTGGCATCAGCAGGTTCTGTGGGAACTGGACTTCCATTTCAACCCTCTTTTAAACCATTTAGGAGTCTTTTCTTATTAGGAGAAGATAGTAGTAGCATATTAAAAGAAAGACTCGAAGGGTTTGGCGAAGGCAATGTGAATATGCGACAAATTTATTCCTACGACGAAGGGATTCACTTTACAGAAGACGGTATAGAAGAAATAAAACAGATGATAAGAGAAACTAGAGCAAAGATGGTTGTCATTGATCCTCTAAACCATTTCTTTCCCTCTTACATTAATACAAGTTCGGACAACGAGATAAGAGAAGTATTGTCTGATTTATTAGTGGAAGCGAGAGAGCAAGACTGTGCAATCGTTTGTGTCAGTCATCTAAACAAATCTCAGTCTTCTGAAGCTATTTACAGGTTATCAGGTAGTAGTGGTTTGTCAGGGTTAGCGAGAAGTATGATGTTAGTGGGAGTGGTTAAGGAAGAAATAGACTTAGACAGAACATCAGATAGAAGTGTTATTGTTCATGTCAAATCAAATCTGGCATTACGTCAAGCAAGTTTAGAATATAAAATATATTCAGATGGAAATTTTGAATGGAAAAAACAAGTACCTTATAACGAACACGATTTAATCAAAGGAGAATCGGGATATGGAAACAAAGGCAGAACATGACGATGGAATAGAACGTATGTTGACTGTAAATGATATCGCAACTATAATGGGGTACTCTACTCATACAGTGAGAGAGATGGTCAAAGCAGGTGTTTTTAGAAGAGTACACAGAGCAGATTTAGGGAACGGGAGGAGAGGACACATAAGAATTTATCAGTCGGATTTTGAGGAATGGAGATATGGTACAACGGAAACACAGTTTGAATTCGAGAAGTAAAGCCTCTATTGCTCGGTCTAACAGGAGAAGGGGTTCGGAAGGAAATCGAATTTTCCAATCCTTTCTTCTAAATATGTTTAAAGGAAAAAGATGTTGGAATATACACAAACGATCTGGAGACCAGTTTGGCGGAGACTTGGTTCTAGATAGTGGAAAGTCCTTCGCATTTCAGGTTAAGAGATGTAAGGCAATACCAGTACCAATACGCAAGGCTCTCAGTGATGATGGTCTTGCGTTGATGTTAGACGATTCTGGTTTAGCAATATTTGTAATTCAAATTGATCCAAAGGAGATAGAGAGTGGAAGAAACAAAAGTAGTTAACCACGTTCACTTAGTGGAACATCTCTCTCAAGGATTTACTGTTAAAAAGTATTTAAGCGATGGAGATTATTTGATAACTAAAATTGTTCATTGCTGTGAGAGAGAGGATTCATTACGTGGTGCATCATCAGGGAGTTTTCCTCCAGTTTCTTCTTGATGATGTGACTCAGGGCACACCCTTTCTATGACTGGGGGTGTGCCCTTTTTATTTAAGAAATCAAATTGATTTGCATTTGGTTTATTATCTAGAAGTTCAAGAATACTCTTTGCCACCATAGAACAGCAAACTCCTATTTAAAATATCTATCTGTTGAACATTGAACATTCCCTTATCTCCCACGTTAATTATTGCAAAAGAATGTTGCCAGTCTGGAATGCCCTTTATATATTCTGGTTTCAATTGACATAGACAACCATTCTCCCAAGAGGCATAGCTACCGCCTCTGTTGGTATGGGAATATCTTCCTACTCTATGTGTATGTCCTGTTAATGTAGAAACCCCATTGCGGTCAAATTCTGCTTTAGCTGTATATCCTGCATTCTTCCTTATGACCTCCCCGTGAGTTACCCATAATTTTCCGAGCCATACACCATCACCATACTCTAAATACTTTACGCCTAATTCATCTAGTCCGTACAGGGTAGCGAAGGATAATTTACTTACCTGTATTCCTCTATCTTGTCCTAGTCTATGGATAGCTTCATTTTTCCATATCCATTTCCTAGTTCTATCTTCATGGTTTCCTGCTATATAGGTAATCTTGGGTGTTATCTTTTGCAGTTCCTTGATAAACTTTTCTAGTTCCTCTATCTCTAAATCTATAGACGAAGGGCTAAATGGTTTCTTGTCAAATGTACTTATCGGATAGCAGTCGACTATATCTCCATTCAAAATAATCTCATCTATCTTCACCTCTTTCTTTTTAAGGAAAGATAAAACTAAGTTCAGTACCTTTTTATCATGGTAGGGAGCGTGGAGATCATTTAAAATAGCATAAGTTACTGGCATATAGTATCCCAAGTTTTGTTATGGGCGAACACCTGTTCCAACGTAGGCTTAGTATCTTTGTCGGACCAAGTAATTACCTTAAAGACTTCGCAACTCACGTCAGTCCTTGCGTTTGTATTTAGCGTGGAGCAGCCTGTCCCTCCAACGCAAATGGTTAAGAGCATCACGACTCCGAAGACCTTTATTGATCTTCTCCAAGTTTTTAATCTCAATGTCTGCATGAACTGAGTCAGCAATCCTGTCATTTTCTTTCTTTCTCCAAAACCATTTCAGAAATGTACCACCTATGGAGTTTAGGATAGTTCCTATAAATCCCCACATAATTACACATCATCATCAGCATTCTTTGCTTTGCCAATGTTGAATGAAAGTGTGTTGATAATCTTAGATATCATATTCAAGAAATTGTTATCCACCTGTGAAGGGGTGATAGATGCAATAATACTTGCACCAGATATAATTAATGTAATCGCATGAAGTACGTCTGGTAGCTTTGATATATACTCAATTATAAACATTTGTGTTGCTCCTTATGAATAGGCTCTATCGAGCCAACCTTTTAAAAAGGGTTTTAGTTCTGGTCTACCTGCTACTAAGGCTCTGTAAAAACCAGCAGCTTCAGACCTGAACGGATATATTATTTTATGCCCGTTACTTAATAACAGTCTCTTTGTTTGCTCTCCTATGATTCCATCAATATCTAATTCCTCACCACAGGCTAGTAATCCTCGTTGCAAACATTTGTGGGCGGACTTGGGCCCTATGTTCACTGCGAGGATAAACAACCGATACGCTACTTCTGAGTAGTCTCCGTCACACATGGTAGCCATCTTGTCGTACTTGTATTTCTCCCACCAGTCTGTGCGATATATTTCTTTCGCCTGTTTCTTAGTGAGAGATTTTATATTTAGGTGTGGATAGGAACGCTTAGAGATTCCGTACTTCGTTTCACCACCTGCATCTCGTTCATCTATAACGTGCCCACCTTCAAATATCATTAACCTCTTAAAAGCCGAATCGAATTTTGAGTTCTTCTCCATTCCCATCTTTCTTAAGCAAGGGCAGAATTTTTTCTCGTAAGCATTTCTGATCCACTCGAATAACGATCTCATCTGAAAACCTTATACCTGTACCCATAGTGTTATAGCCTATCGCATACGCATTACAGGGCAAAGGAATGAAACAATTAGACATATTTGCAGGCATAACAAATCGAATTACTTCTTTTTTCTCTTGGGTCGGAGTAGTAGCACCAAGCATAAAAAACATACTCAATGCTAGAATTGCAGTCTTGTATATCATAAAACCCTCTCTATAGGGTTGTCAATGTTTTATTCTTCATCAAATGCATCTATAGTTTGTTGAGATTCTTTTTCATTTTGTTGCTCTATCGCTAAAGTCATTCTACGTTCTGCTGTTTCTCTATCTGCTCCTGTCATATCCATGTAATTTTGAATCGTTTTTTCTTTCTCTGTGTCAAAAGTCCCCATTATTTTATGTTTTTGAATGACTCCTAAATCTATTTTTCCTCCTGTAGGCATTATTTGCATTTTAGCATATTCAAAAAGGTCTTCTCTTGATTTGTTTATATAAGAAAGGAACAGGGGGACATCTTTTTCTATAAATTCCCTAAGACTACTATTTGTTTCACCTGTGTTTACGCCATCTTTATTTTCTGAACGTATCACACTTACCATCATATGAGCCATTTGAACTTGTTGTACTTTAGACATTTTTGATCTTCGTAAAATATTTTCTAAGAAAGCAGCACCTAACCTAGACTTTGTAGTCCATCTTTGTAGAATTTCTGGCAGTTGTGCTGCCGCAGTAGCCGCAGCTGCTGTTGGGATAGCACCCAACGCACTGTTCGCTAAACTTCCACCTAACATGGCACTCATAACTCTATCCGCTATGTTTGCTGATCTCCCACGAATAACCAAGCCGCCGGGTCCGAACCCTCCTTTTCCAGCTTGGGTCTCCATCCAACCTAAAAATTTATTTAACCTTCTTATGTCTTTTTCTGGTATGACCGATTTCCATACGCTACTTATTTTTCCATCTGGATCAAATGCCCTCTCCCTAAAACCTTTTATTACTTTTCCAAAATCTATTTCATCCACTTGACCTAAAACTTGTTCTTTCGGACTTCTGGCAAGACGCACACCTTTCATCCAAGCAGCATTTGTTAATCCTGCGGCATCTAAAACATCATTCCAGTCCGCAGCAACATATTCTGCGTTAGCCATTTGTCTCGCTTTTTTAAAACGGTTAAGAACACGGGCAGTGTCTTGTGTTGTTCGAGCAGAAGCCATTTTTCTTCCATATTCATAATTTGCAAGTTGCTTTTTCTGTAGGGGAGTTAGATTTCCACGAGTTCGTATATTATATAAGTTTTGAACCTCATCTCTTTTTAAAAGCTTAAACTCAGACATGAAGCGTTTGACCTTTCTCTTATATAGTTCTTCATGAAGCAGTTGACCTTTCTCTGGAATTTTCAATCCTTTTTCTCTAAATTCTGCTCTTTTTGCTTTTATCCATTCAATACCAAGAGGTTGGTTTTGATCACCTTTCCTGTCTAACCTCCTTCTTGATAAAGTATCTGGATAAAATTGTTTTTTCCCTGAACTACCACGACCATGTTTAAATATAAAGCCATCTAAATCATCAGTTAAACTATTGAATAATACTCTTCCACTTTCAGCACCATTAAATGCTTTTCCAAACATTCCTTTTTCTGCCGCTTCTTTTGCAGTATCATTTCCTATTTTTCTAATATAGTGTCCTATTTCAGAAGATAAAGCTGTAATATCTTTATAAGTAACAACTTCATTTTTCAGTAATTCTTTAAACAATTTTGCTCGCTCCGCTAATGCTACTGCGTCTACGTTTCCTACTTTTATGTACGATGACGCATCAGCCAATACTTTGTCTAAGGCTTTATTGTAATTATTAAACATCTCTGTTGGTAACTCGAAGTTTGGATATAGAGTCTCCAACCTCTCGTACATTATTTTTGAGTTTACTATCCTTGTGTCCAGTCCCAAAAGCGCTCTCATTCTTCTACTTTTCAATACCTTATTACTTGCCGACTCAGCGAATTGGCTAAGCCACTTTACAGCAGTCCTTTGTGCTCTGTTTTGTTTTGCCAATGAACTTAATGGACCGTGTGCCAGTGCTGCTTTTCCACCCCTGTATACCTTTCCTGCGACCCCAAATGCAATTGGCATAAATGGTATCATCCACAAAGACAAACTATCTTTAGGAAAAACACCTGTCTGTTGCAAAGCAAATTCCGAAGACCAATCTGCAAACATTGCGACAGCCATTTGCATAAGAGGAATAAATCCTCTGCCAGAACCTGCACGAATGGGACTTCTTAGTTGACCTCCTTTTTTCGACAATCCACTTAACCTTGAATAAGTAGGAGACATCTTTTTATTTAAGTAATTGTAGTTTATTGCTCCAACTTGCATACCAACCAAAGATTCAAAAGCAAATTCGTTCCAAAACTCTCCTCCCGTAGCGTGTTTAATAGCGTTTCTTATATTGTTTTTGGCCCATATTAAAAAATCTTCTGTTTGCTTTGCTGGACTTTGATTCCAGTATTCATCTTTTGCCTGTTGAATTAATTGGTTTCTAATTTTTTCAGTGGGAGGTACATTGAGATGCCAAACGGAAGGTTTAGTAGACCAAGGAACTTGAACCGTAAACTCGTAAAATTCTTTTGGATCATTTACTTTTCCTTTTCCTTCTTCTATTCTTCCTTCTTTATTGATACCACCTAAAAATGCTCTAGTAGTAAATGAAAGGTTTGGATTGTAAGTCCAAAATCCACTTATTAGTTTTTTAGGCGAAGACCCACCTTCTTTAGAAAATGGATATGACAAATATCCTCCTACACTTCTATCTACATCTTCTAAATCGGCTTTTTGTCCTTTTAGAAGAGCAACATTAGCAGAGTCTGGAGTTGGGTCTGCTGGTTCTGGAGCCAAAGCTCCCATTAATCTTTCTTTTTCCTTTTGTTCTTCTTCAATATTTTTTAATCTTTTTTCTTGTCTTGCAAAAGGTCCTTCTCCATAGCCAAGAGATTTTTGCAAATCTTTGTCTCTTCCAGACGTGATTCCCTTATATTTTCTTGGAAATTGAGGAATCAGTCTTTTTTCTTTTGGAGTAAGAGAAATGATTCCAGTAGGTTTTTTTCGTAACGCTCTTTTAATCTCTTGTCCGTATATTCCCTGATCTCCGACTCCTGTTCCTCCAGCACCCATAACATTTTCATCCTCTGGAAGTTTAACTATATTTTTTAATGGGCTTTCTTTAGGAATTGGTATTGTAACTTTAGCCATAATTATGTTCCTTTTCTACAGTCAACTTTATTATTGCACCCTTTCGATTCTTTCTTTACTGTCTGGGGGTGTGATATTTTTTTTACGTTTACCTATTCCCAAACCTTCTTCAGGAAGTACAGGGGGAGGAGGTATTATTCCTTGAAACCACCCACGGATATTTTCTTTGAATGACTTTCCTTTTGGAATACTTTTTATTAGATGTACAGGTCCAATTTCTCTTATTAATCTACTGGCTCTAGTAACACCACCCAAAATTGCTTTTGCTTCAATTACCTGTAATTTTGTGGGTCGTATACGACTGTCTTCATGATCCTGATTTGACAGAATATCGTTTGCCCATAGAATATCTTCTTTAAGAGCCCCTCTTATTCCTTGAAGAGTAGCTACTGCTTTAGTTGTTGAATTACGCCACTTACCTTGAGTAATTCCTTCTAAAATTTTATCAATTTCTCTTCTTCTTTCTGCGGTTAATGTTCTCTTTGACTTTGATAAAGATTGTTCATATTGAATATATAGTCTTCTGAAGTTTTTTAACCGATAATCCCATTGTGCTTTAACGAAATCATATTCTTTCTTATCCATTGTTTGTGCTCTAAGGTCTGAACCAAGTTTAGCAAATATACCTACAATACCAAATTGCATATCCCTCAATGTTCCAAACAGACCTTTACTTGTATCTATGACTTGTTTTGTTTTTCCTGTTGTTTTGTCTTTTATCGTTTTGGTGTAAAACTCGTTCAATTTAGTAGGTGTAAATGGGTGTTTTTTCTCTTTTAACCAATTTGGGATAGCACGGAAAAGAGGTCTTCCTTCAGCTTTGTCAATTACAGTTATTACTCCTTCTTCACTAATAGAGAAACCAAATCTTTTATCTATAAACGCAGCTGCTGTTGGCCTTCCTACCTTATGTTCGTTCATATAGGAAGTAATTTTTGCATCTCTCATTGCCAAATATTTATTAGCATCGTCTTTATATTCCTTGTCTTTAACAAGTAAAGAAAGTGCTCGTCTTTTTTTAGCGTCTATTGTTCCAAAGTTTTCAGGAGTAAAGCCCATTTTGTAAGCCATCGACTTTTCTTTTGGGGTCAATCCATCAAAAAATATCTTATTTTCTTGCATAACAATTTCCATATTTGTTCTTTGATTTCTATACTGATTTACCCTAAACGTTTCTGTTAATAACTGGTCTGCTTCCGCATCAGTATAATATCTTCCTGTTCTTGGATTAATTGTTCTTTTAAGAACAGTTTTTTTTGCTTTCCACTCTGCTTCAAACTGTGCTTTCTTTTTTCCTCCTGCTAATTCCGCTTGTCTCGCTGCTACGTCTTTTTCAGCTTGTTTATATATTGCGTATGTCGGTGTTTTTAAATTATGTTTCATCAACAAAGATCTTATAGCTATTACCATAGCGTTGCTGATATTTTTTTCCCAATCTCTAGACCCTGTTGTTCTTCGTTTCATTTCTTCTATAACAAATTTGGAAGTGTCAGCCTTAGCCCCTGCTTCTTGTAAATCAAGAAATGATTTCTGTTCCTGAATCTGTCTTAACCCTGAATCAAAAGGTTGAAGAAGCCTTTTGGCATAATCTTGTTCTGTTTGTACATACCTTTCTGATTGCTTGTCTAACTCTTCCGTAATCGTACCTTCGTCAGTTGGGTCTTCGATTATACCAGAGCCAACAACTCTTGCCTCTTCTACCAACCCTTTCCCATATTTATCGGCACTCTTTCTTTTTTCTTGGGCAAATTTTTCAAATGCAGACAAACTTTTTCTTCTGTCATCAAAAGATTTTGTTATTAACTTGTTTATGTCTTTCTTGTCTGTGGCTTCCCTTGTTAATTTCTTTGTTGTCTCTATCTTGAGTTGATCTATAATCTTTTGTGAGGCTGATTCTCTTTGCAACTTACGAATTGCAAGTAGATTTTTTAAATCTTTTTCTTTCACAAGTTCTCGTTCTGCCATGCCTTTTTCAAGACCTTGCAGTGCACCTGCTACCCATGGAGATACCATAATTTACTCCTGTTCGTCTTCAATAAATCTAGCTTTTTCTAGTATTTCTTCTAAAGAAATTACCTGAGTAGTTAAACCAGTAGCCTTTTTCCATGCTAAAGGCACTTGTTCGTATAATACGTTTGCCTGTTCTTTCAATGCCATTATTTGATCTTGCACAGTGTCAATTTCATCTGCTTCTCGATGTTCTATATCTTTTATTCTCTTATTTATTGTATGTATTTGACGGATGGCAGGATTTTCTTCAAAAAATTTATTGGTATATTTGGATACCTCATCTTCAGTTTGTTCCCTAGACATCTCTCCTCTTAAACCAGCCATAAATATTGGTTTCAAATCTGGAATTAGTTCGCTATAGAATTGTTGTTTTCCTAACCATTTCTGACTTGTATTTTGAACATCAGGATCAGGATTGGTGTATTCAATACCAGCTTCCCTAGCAAAGTCTTGTCCACGTTTTGATAGAGAGTCTCCACCCATTACTGACCTTCTTGGGTCTTCTGTATATATTTTACCTAAACCAGTAAGCTGATCTGTAACTGTAAAGTGTCCGCTAGCTTCATCAAGAGCAGGAGAACGCCTTTGATTCCCTGCTCCCCACAAGCCGCCGGGAACAAAGTTAAACCGAGCACTACCAGATAAATTCCTAATTTCCTCTGCCTCATCTCTGGCTCTATCTTTTTTGTCTTTTGCTGCACCCATACCCATTAAAGCCATGGGGATTCCTACCAAACTTCCAGCCAATGCTGAGCTTAATGCTGCTCCTGTGGGGAGAGTTTGTGTTGCTAACATTTTACCAATAGAAAGAGCTCCTACTCCACTTTGAGCCATTATTTGAGGGCCAATGAAAGAAAATGGATTAGAAGCAACACCCTTAAGTCCTTCAGGATTCAAAGCAGACGATATCGCTAATGATAGTCCTGTATCTAGAATATTCCCCGGCAGTGCGTCAGATATTCCTTGTAGAGATGGAGAATACTCATCGGCAAATTCTTCAAAAGTTGTATTTAAGTCATCTTGAAAATAATCAGCATCCATCGTAGCAGCTAGACCTTCATCAATAATGTTGGAACCGCTTTCCGCCAGTGCTGCTTCCTGCAACTGATTTAATGCCCTTACTTTTTCAGGGTCTACTTCAAAAGAGTTAGGATGGGTTATTCTTGGATCATCCGAATATATTTTTTGAGTTACATCTCCACCAGTTTCTAGAGAAATGTTTTCTATTCTTGCTTGATTTTCTAAATCATTAGAAAAATTTATCTTTCTTCCAAGATCGTCAACTCGATTACCAATAGCGTCAACTCGATTACCCTCGGAGTCATAATGTAGCAGACCTGCTCCACCAACTTCTGGACCTGCACTTTTAAATGCCTCGGATTCTATTGATCCTATTGTTGGGTCTACTAAATCCAAATCCTGATCTAAATTTACTGGACGAGGAACTGTATCATCTACTCCACCAGTGAGAGCTTTGCGTATACCTCCCCCTAATTCTTGTATTTGAGGACCAAGAAGACCTTGACTTCCAAAAAGTGCACCACCTACTGCTCCGAGAACGCCTCCTGTTGCTATTTTACTTGCGGTACTTTCTCCTAATATACTGGATAAAACTCCACTAGGTTGTGGTCCTAGTGCTTTAACTAATGCTGCCCTTTTTACAGGGTCTGTTTCAGAAGCAATCAATGCTTGCACAGCAGGAGACATTTTTTGTCCAAACAATAAATCACTCACTCCCCCTGTCCCTGTAAGCATATCGGTAATTGTTTTTCCAGTCTGTTGTTCCATTAACTGGTCTCTTGCTTTTTGTTGTTCTGAATATGCTTCTTGTTGTTCAAAACGTCTTCTTTCCTCTGTCCCTCTTTGCACTGCTCTCTGTCTAGCAACATCGCCCAAAGCCATTCTTGCTTTTATGGGATCAATTTCAGCCAAAGTTTTTGCTTTATCTATAGCTATTTGTCTATCTAAAGAAGCCTGTCCTATATCTTCCAGTTGCAATCCTGATCCATATAAACCACGCCTAGCCATTGGTTGGGCAGCTTGTCTTATAGCTTCTGGTATGCCTGACTCTAATTGTGTTACTTCTCTTTCTCGCTGTGTTTTTACTGCAGCAGGCAACTCAGAATACGATTCTGGAACATAAGACATCCAATCCAAAGGAGCTCTGTCCTGATAAGTGGGAGTCTTTACTCCTGTAGATGCCGCAGTCATCGCTGCTTGCTCTAAATTGTTTATAGCCATTATTTTCCCCTATGCAACTAAATCATATCTCGGAAGTTCATTCTTCCATACGCCACCCATAGTAGCGTTTTTTACTTCGATTCCTTTAGTTTCCTCTAGTAGAACACCTTCTACCTTATAAAAATTTGGGTCATTCTGATTGTGACAACGAACAACCGATAATCCCTTATCCCTTAACTCATCTGCTATCCCCACAATCGCTGTTCGGTACATCATCCCAGTGATATACCAAAGCTGTTGCCCATTGTGATAACTGATAGGTTGCTTGTTAATCGCTTCTTCGTGGTCAAAATCTTTCAATACATATTTGCCATCAACGTAGTCATATTGATCTACTCTATATCTTCCATCAGTGAAGGTTTGGTCTAACCCTGTTAAGATAATGGGATTGCAACCCATATAAGCTGCTAACCGAATAGCGTTAGGACCTACCGAACCACTAGTGGGAATACCTACATAGTCTCGGTACATATACCACATATACTTTTTAAACCATGCTTCCTCTGGATCGAAGGCACTGAACCCATATACTTTCCCTTTCGTTTTCCAGAACTTTACCATCTCTGGCAAAACAAAGGTTGCACATATCAATGTAACGTCATCTATGGGAAGGTTCCCTATTCTCTCTGGTTTATATTGACCATCAAAAATATGTACATAGTCTGGTTTAATACCATTCTTCATCAACAGACTCATAGAACTATTGGTACTGATAACCAACCCATCGAAATTCTTTATGTGAGGTATTGTATCTTCAAGGCTAGGTCCTGATCCTGTAATCAATGCAGGTTTGTTTTTATGTGCCATGAACAAGTTAGCAAAGTTTTCTTCTTCACCTAACAATTTACTTCCATAGTTAGTTGCAGTATTGGATACCCATCTGTGTAACCAACCTTGCATTATCTTTTCGTTCCTAGCTTTTAACTGTTCCTTCTTTAGAAGACCTGCGTTATCCATATACACCTCTAGGGCGGTTAATCGTGATTCTTATCTTTAATTTGATCAACCAAAATTCCATGTATCTTTCCCACCTTATCCGCTATCGACCTCTGTCTCATGTCCATACTCTCTACCATTTTCTCATTGGTATTGACACGAACTTCCAATTTCTTTCCCTCTGGCAAAGGATACGCATAGAGTTGCAATACAATGTATAAACCACCTATCAATGCTACTATTGCACTTATGACTACCCCTAAATTAGCCATATCAAAATCCTATTCTATAAATAATAATGCCAGCGATAATACCGACAATAATTGCTATCACACTACATATACATGGAAATTTACATTGACAGTTCATATATTATATCCTTATGGTTTTGGAAAATCGCTTCTTACTTTATTGTAATTCTCCACATACGCATCCCATTTATCGTTTCTATTTAAAATCTCTTTCTCAGTGTACGCTTCTACAAAATCACTCAATACAGGATACGCTTTTTTTCGATTTCTCTTGTATTCCTCGTTAGTATGTTTAGTTTCTAACTCTGTTTGTTTATCTAATATTTGTTGGTTGGTAATGTTATTTGGATTGCCATCTTCCCATGTTAACTCTTCTATTTCTTCCCCTTGCATAGTTATTACTGCATTGGGGTCTAAGGCTAAAACTGCATCAATAATATCTATCATATCTATGCTCCAATTTCCGTTAGAACCAAACTACCTGTACCTCGACTTATCAATTTCGCTGTGCCTGCTGATGTTTTTATTCTCACCGTATAAGTAACTGCTCCAGAAGTATTTGGTGAATCTTCCATAACACCTGAAGTAGGAAAGTGTAAATCAAAATTACCTGTTGCTAATCCTTCTGCGTAATGACCAGAGAAATTATGAATATCTGAAGCACCTCTCTCTAACCCAATGTCAGCCCAGTTACCTCTAGTGCCGCCAAGGTTGAACGTAGCATTGTACTGCACTATAATTACAGAAGAAGACGCAGCAGGGGTGATAGCAAGTGTTAGATTGGTATCGACATATGAAGCTGAGGTCGTGGTAGTAACTGTGTTACTCGTCATGTTCACAACCTGAAGAACCTTTCCACCACCAGCAGCCGCAGCCCATGCAATATCCGTTCCATCAGCCGTTAATACATAATTTGCTGAACCAACTGTCAATGCTGCTGGATCACCAGAAGCATCACCATAAATAATTTTTCCTCGAACTAATCCTGCCATTTTAGCTAACGTAACTGCGTTATCTTGAATATCGTCTGTCTCGATTGTATCATCAGGAAGTATAGGGACAGTGGAGAAAGTAGCAGTTCCACTCACTAACATCGCACCCAATGTTGCAGTTCCACTTATTACTAAACTTGACAATGT
>Ga0209128_1000641_pt1 | contig 25814 bp, 28 predicted proteins | sample ETNvirnome_6_100_FD_184072 | JGI IMG/M metagenome (GOLD analysis project Ga0209128, IMG submission 184072) | Marine viral communities from the Pacific Ocean - ETNP_6_100 (SPAdes) (version 2) | ecosystem: Environmental > Aquatic > Marine > Oceanic | place: Pacific Ocean | collected 2013-06-19 | reverse complement strand
ATACCCCTTCGGCTGGTCCGACTTGGTCACCGACCGGTGCGGGAGATGGATCTGCACCCTCAGTTAATTTTGCAGGTACTTGGGGAGATGTAGATAAGCCTGAGTGGGAAGGGCAGGAAGCTGGTGATTACACACCGAAGAGTGATTTTGCTGCGGCAGAGAGATACCAGTCTATAGAGGGGCTGAACGATTTACGGAGTTTTAAAGCTAAGAATACGTATAATCCAAATGCGCAGATGAACGCGTTGATGGAGCTAGGTGAGCGTGGCTCTATTCCGTATGAACAAAGGCTTGCAAATGTATTAGAAAAGGCCAACAAAGACTTAACATCTGCGGACATACAGAATAGACGTAGTGGTGTAATGGGTGGTACAACTGCAAGAAATGCAGCTTTGGGTGCTATGGGTGAGAAGTATGCTCGTACAGTTGGCCGATCAGCTGCGGCTTTTGCAGAAGAGTCTGAGGCAGAGAGAATGAACCGTGCTTTACGCTCTTTTGGTATGGCAGGCGATATTGGCTTGCGTTCTGCCGGACTGGATTTGCAGGGGCAAGGTATGGACTTAGCTGCACGGGGGCAAGATGCCCAATATAATCTAGGCCGCGGGAATCTTGAAGCACAGCAGGCAATGTATGGACATGGTGCCGCACAGTCGAACTTGCAGTATAGGCAGGGATTGGAACAACAAGACAGACAATTTGCCGGTAATTATGGGCTGCAAAGAGAAGGTTTAGGTAATCAGCGATATGGTATAAATGCTGGAATGTATGGTACAGATGTTGGGGCACGAAGTTCAAGATATGCCTCTGATACAGCACGCTATGGCACAGATGCAAATTTAGCTGATAGTGCATTAAATAGAATGAGCCGTGAAGGACTTGCGCAAAATCAGTTTGGGTTGGATAGTTGGCAAATGCAAGAGCAAGCTAGTCAGCGTGCCGCCATGATGGAAAATGACTGGAATACAAATATGGAGAACAGCCGTATAAATAGACTTCGGACATTAGGTGGATTGCAAACTACGCCGATCTTTGATACAACTATTACGCGAAATAAGGGTAGTGCAGGATTATTGCCTAGCTTAATAACTGCTGGAGCAGGACTTGCATTTGGTCCGGCCGGAGCAATGGCTGGCGGTGCACTAGCTAGTGGAATGTCACAAGGATATGGTGATGGTGGTGGTAGTACAGGTAGTGGTAACTTAATGTCAAATCCCTATGCTATGTATGGCATGATGAATAGTGGGGGAGGGGACGATATGTCTTTCTGGAAAAAACTACAGCTAATGATGTATAGTGATTCGGGTGATTCTACTCCTGGAGGGGGTAGATAATGGCAATACAATATATCGAGATAGACGAAGATCCTAACATAAAAGCACTGCGAGAAACTATTCTTAATGTAGGCAGTAGCATAGCGGGTGGCATTGCGATGCGCCGCAAACAGCAGAATGATTTGGCTATGCAAGCTATGAAGACTGCCCATCAGAATTATCTCACGCAAGTAGGCATAAGTAGTAGGGAGAAAATTGCAGGCGAAGGTCACAGACTACAGCAAGAATCTCTCGATCTACAGGAAAACAGGTTTCAGCATGAGAAAGACCTGCTTAAGGACGAGGTAAATGCAGTAGAGGGCTTTGACTTTTGGATGGATAGTAGCCTTAACTTTGAGCTTAATGACCAGGGCAAGCTTGTGAAGAAGGGCAACCCAGCGGAAATAAAAAATGCCATAAAAAAGATAAACTTACACTCTGGCACAAGAACAAAATACATACAGGCTAAGTTAGCCATAGGAGCACAGCAAAGAACAATAGGTGCCAGAGTGCTTGCAGTTAAGTCGGCATATGAAGCAAACAAAATACGGACAGCTCCGTTTTTACAAAGCGTACTAGATAAACAAGGAGGTATAGATTACAGCCAGCTTAGTAAACTCGCAAGATCGGATGCATGGTATAAAGAGATAATAGATGCAGGTCTTGTGCCTGCAGTTACTACAGGACAAAAATGGCAAGATGAGAACTTTCAGACCTATCTAAATGCTAGCACCGATTTCTTGAAGTCAGATGGTACATCTTGGCTACCAGGTCCACATTCTTCTGCTAATATATTGCAACGACGAGCCGTAACTTCGTATAATAGGGCAGTTAAGAACATAGAGACTGTGGCAAAGTTTGACAAAACTAGGCCTGAAATTACTGATGCGCTTTCCTCCCTTAGTGAAGGCGTAGATCCATTTGATGATGGACGTAAAAACCTTATTGCTCAGTTAGTCTTCTCGAATGCTAAGTCTAGTATGCAAGCCAGTGGATTTATTCCTGCTAATGCCAAGCAAGTACGTCACTATGTTAACCAGCAGATTGGTGTTTTGTCAGATAAGTTAGAGATAAAACTTAAGGAAGATGGTAAGTATGACACTAAAGAAGAAAACTATAGCCAGCTTTTTCAGGATGAGTATAAAAATGAACTAGAGAAGTATGGCGTAACAGTGTTAGAAAAGCCCAAAGGTAAACATACAGAAGTTGGCATGTACTATCTTAGTCAGGTAGTTCAGGGTGATGTAGCAGATGAGCAGGGTGTATTGCCTAGCCAAAAACTGTACGCGCATATTATGAGTAATAATCCTGGGTTAGTAGGGCAACATGTTAACGAAATTTTAGACCCGAAAAGTAAAGAGGCAAAGACTATAGGAGATAATTTTCGTAATAATAATATTGCCGTAAGTAATTTGCATAATCAACCTAAGAATGCTCCAGTTGTAGAAGTTAAGGGTGAGCCAAAAGATGGTGTTGTAGGCATTGATAGCGATCAAATGCTAAATAATGTATATCGTAATTGGCAGGGTATTAATAATCTACCTAACGATTTTTATGCCGCTGCCGAAACAATAAATAAAGACTTGCCTTACCAATTACAACTTAATAGTAATGGCTTAAAAAAAGTTCAAGAATGGTATCAAAGTATTGAAGATAAGAATCCCGAATCAGTAGGTGTGCTACGAAATGACAGTTTTTATAATTTAGAGGGCGAAGGGGGGATAAACATAGCTGTACGAAAGTTAATGGCAACAAAAGAAGGTCGTAGTAAGCTAGCCGAATTATACGCTAATAACAAAAGTGATGACCAATTAACAGCAGTAGAAAAATTTCATGCAGGTTATGTAAATAAGATGATGCTTCAAGATCCTTATCTTAACCCGGTACTTAAACAAGCCAGAAAAATGACCGGAGTGTCAGATGTTACAGCTGAGGATTTAAAAAGCCGAGTAGAGAATAAAGATAATCCAGCAAGCCAAAGAGAGCGTATTAGCTTTTTTCACCAAGCGTTAGGAGGTAATAAGCGTGCATGGGAATTACTTGCCCAGATTTTTATATCAAATCATGGTATGGGCCAATAAATGAGTACGTTAGACGAGCTTTTTAGCCCAGAAAATCACGAGCGTTTGACGCCTAATGAGGCGCAAATGTCAGATTTAGACCGGTATTTTCTGCCTGCTGAAGGCCCTGGTTTCTTTGAACGTCAATACGACCGAGTTGCTGCAACTATGGCGCAGCCGGGGGATGAGATGGCTCGTACATTGTTTAGAAATTTGGCAGAGGTTCCTAAGAATATGAAGCTTGGGCTTAATCGATCTTTTTACGATTATCAAGTCGCGGCTCAAAATGTAGCTGAGTATGTAGCAGACAAGGTTGGTTTACCGTTTGACAAAAAGCAAGATTTTCTTGCCGCATCATTAGAAAAATATAAGAATATACCGATGCAGCCTACTAGTGAGGAGTGGGAAGATCAATTGTTTTATCTGCTTGGTAATCTAGCGCCGGACATTGTGCTTACATTTACAGGTGGTGGGATTTTAGGAGCTGCCGCTAAGAATGGTGCAATGGCCGTAGGTATGGGTAAGAAAGCTGGCGCTGTTACTACAATGCTTGGCAGAATAATTGGGGATACATCGGCTAATGTTGGCACATTTATGGCGCATGAAGCAGGCCAGGCAGAGATTGAAGGCCGTGAGGCGCAGTATGCAGACAAAGGTCTAGAAGCACTCGCAATGTCTGCTATGATGTCTACAATTGGCCGAACTAGCCAGGCACTTGGACTGAAGCGTAGGTATGGTGCCTTACTAACAGGTAGTGCTATGGGTGGAGTTGCTAAAGTATCCGGAGCGGATGATAATGCAGTGGCTGCTAATATTGTAATGGGTAGTTTATTTGGTCTCGGTGTCACAAGTGGTAAAACAGGGCCGGTTGATATTACAAAATGGGTTGTTACTCGTAAACGCATGGGCCAGCCTGTTGACTTTAAAAGCTACTTGAAGGAGTTCCAGCCAGTTAAATATAATCATCTGTTTGTTGAGGAGGTAAAGAAGGACGCACTTATACACAAAACTGGTGTAGATCAACTCAATCCTAAATTCCTAAGCCCTAAAGATAACTTCATGCTATTCTTGCGTACTGCCAGTGGAATGAAAGACGTATATGGTTATAGCGATGACCAGATTATACATCTAATGGCAGATGTAGCAGAGCAGACAGGCGGTGAATATAGCATGATGCCAAGTACAAAGATCAGCCAGAATGAGAGATTGTTCCCTAGCTTTACGCGAGAGGAGACATTACAAAATGCCAAGATTGTAATGGATTCTATAAATGAAACTAACAAAGGTTGGTTAGCGGATCATACTAACTATAAGTCGTGGTATACAAATGCAGATTGGAAACCTCCAAAGCCAGCGCACAGAAAGACGTTGACAAGGGCTATTGATGACACTTCTAAAGCATACGATATGCTTGGCGATCCTACAATACCTGTTGATGTAGAAGGCAACGTAGCATACTTAAACAAGACAGGCCTAAAGCTCCATGAGCTTAGCAGGCAGGAAGTAAAAGAATTATTTGGCTTTAAAAAGGATGTCAAGCCTAATACAGATGCGGCTAAGTGGAATGAAAGTTTGTTTAACTTGCATAGACAATCTATTGAAGGCGCTGCTAAGACATTTACCGCAGGACAAAAGAAAACATATCCTCATATGGGTGCATTGCTTGATTATGGTATGTATCCTGAGTATGGCTATATACACCGTACTACAAAGTTTAATCAGGCAGCTTCTAGCATAGATGATTTTGCAGGTAAAGCAACCTCGCTTAAAGAAAAGATATTGAACGCAAAGAGTGCAGCAAATGCGGCGCTTGATTGGGCTGATGCAGAGACCAAGCAAAGTGTTGTAGACATATTATATAGAGGGCTTGTTGCTACTGAAGGACGGTTGTATAATAAGTTAGAGAAAGCCGATGCTATAAATGTACGGAATGCCCATCAATTACGCTATACAATAAAGGATAAAATTGCCATGCGTTTTGATGAGCTTGACCAACATATGGAATGGCATAATTGGGATAAAGATTATCGGGCATGGTTTGATTTATACTACAAGTTAGAGACAGAGCCAGACTTCGCACAACGAAGAGGGGCGTTTCCAGAAATTCCACGCCAAATGTGGGAAGGCGTAGAGGCGCCGCAAGCCGAGGTAATTAAGCATTATATATTAGAAAATGTAAAAAATTATGCTGGTGGTAGAGATACATTTCTGAACAGGGTTGACAGCGTTAAGAATGAGTTTTCCCGGATCTTTGATGAGATGCGAGATGAGAAACTTATTGGCCAAAAGACATGGGAAAGGTTACAGGAGTTCAAATATATACCACAAAAGACTATTGAAGAAATACGAGATAACGCATATTTCTACAACATTGGTATGCGTAGGTCGACAGGTGATGAACTTGACCTAGTTAGCTCAGAAGCCAAATTTCTCAAAAACTTGTCCGAATACTCTAGTAAAGACCTATTCCCTGACACGGAGTATCTACTAAAAAATCACATGGCTATGCTACAACACAAGATAGCCAAGAATAAGTTCTTATTAGAGGCCGCTAAGCTAGCTGATTCTGGCACGCATCTTGATGATATGTTCAAGACACACCGACCTGGTGCTAATGATAAAAAGAAGGCCAACTTTCAGCATTATACATTTGTAGAAAATGGCAAAGAAAAGCCAATCTGGGTTGAGGGCCGAGTAGCTAATCTATTAGAAAAGCAAGATATATTTTCAGACCAGAGTAGTAGACATTGGCTTGGTTGGGCATCTGGTGCGCATGGTATAAGATTAACTGCTGTAGGAATAAATCCTATATTTGCATTGGCTACGCATACACTTGATATGCTACATACGTTTACACACCATAATGCACTTAGTAAATTTTTACCAAAAATGCTATGGGACTTTGAAGTGTATAATAAGGAGCGCGGTTTTGCGCCTTTTCTGAAAAACTTTAAGTCAGCATGGACAAAAGATAAAGTATTTAAGGATTATGTAGAAAATCATGGGACAACTGCAACATTGGTTTCTCATATAAGTAACCAAGAGTTAATACGTGGAGCTAGGCATGGTATGGTTGAAGGTCAGGTTAGCAATACTTACGCTAAAAGGTACAATAACTTTATAGAATTCTTTGGCAAGTTTGGGCACTCAATGGAGGTTGCAACTAGAATGACCGAAGTCGATATGCTTATGAGTACAGGCAAGTTTGGCAATAAAGCTGAGGCAGCAGGTGAGTCATTGCGTAGGTTGAACTACCATAGACGTGGCTATCTAATGAAGTTTATTGATACGGTTATACCTTTTGCGAACTCTGCCGCACAGATACTTGCCTCCAATACAAGTGAGCTGAAGAATATGAAAAATGCAGGCAGATCACTTGCTGTTATGGGGCAGATTACATTTGGTCTTGCAATGCATCGTGCTTTGATGGAGGAGGCATACCCAGGTTTCTATCAAGATGTACCCTGGGAGGATCGTATGCGATATTGGATTATACCTACACCTATGAGTACAGTTGATGCCGAGTCCGGTGAACATAAAAAAGTATATTTTAAGATAAAGAAGGCATATAACCCATACTTTGGATTGATGGATGCTGTTGCTACAGCCGCTATGGATAAGCATTATTATGGCATGGAGGGATTGCCACCAATTGACTATCTAACTATGGCTTATGATGCAATCAAGGTGAGTACACCCGCAGAGCTTAGAAGTATTACACCCCCTGCGGCACACGCATTAGCGTCTTTTTACAACCATGACATTGAGGGGAATGAAATATATAAAGGACCTAGAGTAGAGGCTAAGGATGAGATAAACACAAAGCTGACTGGTGGCCGTCAAACCCATGGTGCTCTTATACAGTTAGGTGAGCTAACAGGATTAAGTCCTGCAAGATCACAACAGGCAGCTAGTTCATTCTTTGCCGCAAACCCTTTGTCGTACTTTCTAGGTGTTCCCTTTGAAATGCCGGCAGAGACTCAGCAGAGTTTGCTTGATAATACAATAAAGTTTGCTGGCAGCCGAAGGTTTATGGGTACGACTAGACCAGGTTGGAGGGACTGGAAAATAGGAGAAAAGTATAGTAAGGAGGCTGGTAGCATAGAAAGAAAAAACTTGACAAGTCAAATCGAAGGAGCTATACTCAGGTATCATGCAAGTCAAATAACGCCTCGGCAGATGCAGCGGGAATTAGTATCTCTTACAAAAGGAGATAAAGAGAGCCAGCTAAAGGCCCTTAATAGATCGAATCAAGAGATTAAAAGCCGCATATATTTACATAAACTTATCAAGGATCATGGTGAGGCTGAGACATATGATAATATACCTACACACATATGGTGGTCTATGCTTAAAATGGTTCCGAGGGGGAAACAGCAGGCTAATATGTATTATGATGAGTGGTTACAATTGGATCCAGATTGGCGTAGAAGGTTAGACAAGCTAGCGGTTACAAGAGGGTACAAGGATCCTTTCTTTCTTAGAGAACTTAAAAAACTAAAGCGTAAAGGAGATAGCCTATGAGTGCTATGACTAATTATCTCGAGGGTGCTTTGATCGATCACCTATTTCGAGCAACACAATATTCACACAGTAGTCCGGCAGAATGGCATGTTGGATTGTTAACCGCGGCGCACGGGGAGGATGGTTCAGGTGGTACTGAACTGTCAGGAAATAATTATGCTCGCGTTGCTGTTACACGGGGTACAAGTACGTGGACCAAGGAAGTAGTTGGTAATGACTATAGTGTTAAGAATACCAGCACAGTGACATTCAATGCGCCTAGTGGTCCTTGGGGTGTTATAACACACATTGGCATATGGGATGCAACTACTGGAGGCACCCTTATATTGGAGGCAGCTTTACAGTATAGCAAGAATATTAATCAGGGTGACCCTGCGCCGAAGTTTAATGCAGGTGATTTGAAATTCACATTTAACTAGGCAGAACATGGCTATTCCTAATCCCCAGGTTGCGGCTACGTCAGTTGCTGACCAGCGCCTTGATATTGATGGCAGTACATGGCAACTAAATAGTATTACAGACGAGTCGGTTATTCTCTATGATTTAGCCGCGGCAAGTACTACCGGTTATAAGGTAGGGTATCTTGCTGAACGCCCTGCTACTGCAAACTTTACTGGAGGTAATGCAGCACCGGCAGTTTCAGGCAAGACTCTTGTGGTTGGCTTAAGCAATATAGATGGCGCTTCTAAGTTCCATGTAGATTATGATAGAGCCTTCATTGTTTTCCATAACTCAGTTGCCAGTCCAGTTAGTGTTACATATAGTGGGATGGGGTCCATTCAGCGTGCTAAAGACATTAACGAATCTCTGCTGGCTAATGAATGGGCTGTTAAGACCAGCGGAACAGTTACCGGCACGTCGGAGTATAGTGCTAAGTATCATGCTACGAATACATCTACTAATTATACCAACTTTCGTAATGATTATCTTGGTGACTATGCAAACGACACAGCAGCGAATGCAGGTGGTGCTACTGTATCAGTTGGCTCGCTGTATTTTAATACAACGACTAGCAAGCTAAAGGTTTGCACAGATGCATCGGGTACTCCTGTTTGGGCTAACGCCACGAGTGCTGTTGAAGGTGTAGCTACGATTACAGAATTTACACCGAATGGCTCAGACACACATTTTGCCTTCAGTCATGACGTAGGATTGCAGATAGTGTGGCTTAATGGAGTACGACTGGTTCAAGGGTCTGACTACCTCTCTGTAAATAGTGATAGTTCAACCAGCAATATGACAAGTGGTACAGCCACGCATCTTTACTTTGCGACACCTCCTGCTAGTGGTGATGTAATGTCGGCTATGGGATTTGGTACTGTTGCAAGTACGGCTGTAGTTCCTAAGAGCGGAGGTACATTTACTGGTGCTCTTACTGGAACGGATTTAACACTGTCAGGGAATCTTACAGTTTCAGGTACGACAACTACTGTTGATACTACATTAACAGTTTCAGATGCAATGGTAATCAACAATGCCGGCTCTGATGTAGGCATTAAGGTCAACAGCACCTCTACTGGTAACATACTACAACTACAGGATAATGGTACTGATGTTCTTGTGGTAGCAGATGGTGGAGATATTTCCACAGGGACAGCTAATAAAATAAAGCAAAAAGCAGCATTTATGCAATCAAGTACACATCAAGCACTTACATTAGGATATTAAGGAGAAAATTATGGCAAACCCAAGTACAACAGGCCCATCGGGGGCAGGAACTGAGGTTCTTAGACGAGTAGCATTTGAAGGAAAAAGTAATATAACTACACCAGTTTTGACTGTAGCGGCAAATCATATTATCACAATTTTGTCTCTACTTTTAGTCAACCGACAGGATGCTAATGTTACATTTGATATATTTACTTTGGTAGATGGTAGTGGAAGTTTTTATATACAATCTGCTCAAACTATAGCTTCACATGACTGTTTTGTGTGGAATGATAAGCTAGTAATTACAGAAACAGATATTCTAAAAGTCTATTGTACTTCTACAAGTCACGACATATATTGTTCTTACATTGACCAAGAATTTGCATAGGAGAAATCATGAGCGGAATAGTTAATTCGGCAGGCAGTCGTTCTGGTGTCATCGGCAGTACAGAAATTCCTGGTGGTTATGAGGAAGGTGTTCATGTAGCAACCATCACTCCGTCAACAAGTGGAACCGTCACAATGGAAGGAAACTACGAAAGGTTAAGTTACACTAAAATCGGCAGACAGGTAACTGTTACTGGGCAGTTAATTGTGTCTGGAGTTTCATCACCTGTTGGGTATTTTAAGATTTCATTACCTTTTGTGATCGGTAGTTCTACTAATGGTGGTGAGTTGAGGGGTTGCGGATCTCTGACGCTTGCGGATGTTGCCTCTGCAGATTCGGGGGGTTTTGTCTCAAGAACAAACGAATCGACATCATATTTAATGGTTTATCTAGGTGATGGCACAACCTATCAGTCCGACTCAGCAGAACAACTAGCCGCGAACTCAGTTGTGTACCTCACATTCACGTATTTCACGACATAAGGGAGTTTATGGAACTAAACAAAATCGAAATAGCCACAGACTACAAACATCTTCAGATTCGGGAGATTATACAAGTCCCAAGAGTGGATGAAGATGGTAATCCTGTCTTAAATGATGATGGCAATCCTATTATTGACTCAGGTGGATACCACCGCAGGGTGCTGACGCCAGATATGGATGTATCTGGAGAAACTCAAACTATTCAACGTGGTACTGATGAGAATGGTGATCCTATTTTGAAAACAGTTAAGGAAATTGCAGAAGAGTTATGGACTGATGAAGTTAAAGCAAACTACACCAAATTCCTTAAGGATAAAGAGAACGCATGATGCAACTAACAACCGAACAGTGTGATGCTCAAATCGCACAGATACAACAGCAGATCCCTGAGCTACAAGCACAGCTTCAACGGTTGCTAGGGTATAAGCAAGCCTTGACTGAAATGCAGGAAGATCAACAACCAGTAGAAGAAGAAACAAATGACTAGAGCAAGAGATTTAGCCAGTGGAAGTGGTATAGAAGCTGGTGAAGTAGTACCCCACATCATCCCCGGTGTTCTGTATCCTGCTGTTGGTGGAAAAGGTATTGATGGTTCTACTACAGTAACCAGTTTCGGGACTGACTTTCCGATTTCTGGTTATGCAACCCTGAAGTACTACTACACCGACATCAAGGGCAGTAAACCCATTCGTGACCCTAGAATCGGGGCACACTTTGGTAGTCAGAGGCACAAGTTTAAGAGCATACAACAGCTAGAGCAGGAGACTGCAACTCACGGGGAAAATGTTTACAGTGTAGATGGTAGAGAGTGGATGAGAGCAGTAGGGAATTTTGTGGTTAATTACGACACAATAGGAAATTACATAGAACCTCCGTCTGGGACTGCTGGTTATATAGAAATTGTTGGGTATTTTAGTGATGCGAATGCAATTTCCCACACTGAGGCTAATAGAACCTATCGATATACGATTGATGGAGGGACGGAAGATACTACGGATTTTGGGTCAGCAAGTGTCCAAACTCCGTTAAGGACAAGATATGTAGATTCTGGTGCTGTCATAAATTTAGGTTTAGGTGCGACATTAGGAATCCACACTTTAAAGATTAGAGATAGTGGTTCTGCTACACCGCTTTTCCACGGCATCGAACTAATCGCCCACGACACTTCAAATGTAAATGAGATTAAAATCCCTAAACAGAATGTAGTCTCATACGGCAAAAAGTTTGAAGTAGGTTCTGACACACTTGGTGATGCAGTACACCCACACTACAATCCCTTTGCACAAGATCAAGCAGGGACAGATGTTGATATAGATGATAATACCTCACACGGTTCAGTTGCTACAGGATGGGCAGGAACAGGGTCGGGGTATTTTGATGACACTCTGGATACTGCAACCTCTTTAGGTCTATCTGCATGGGTACAAAATTCAAAGTATTACAGACCAGTAAACGGAGGTAGAGTTGTCAGGTGGGTTGATTCATCTGGGAGCATTAAGACTTCAGTAAATATGATGCCTCCTGCTGGAACTTCTATAGGTGCATCGTCAGATACAAACACTCCAGAAGCTAACGACTGGACTACTGACTATCAGCCATTATTCAGTTCAACCACAATAGACCACTCAATAGCAGAGGTTGCAAAGACATTCCATTGGAGAGAGTTTGGGAATGGTGCGGCCAATCAAGGGAGTGATACAAGCGGGACTCTCCAAGATGCAAGTATGCTTAATACCGCAGATGATATTGCTTACTGTATGGATGATGGACTTACAAGTTTATCTGGTGATAATGTTTATACTTCTACTCATCTCTTTATACATAGTGCTGATGCAAGTGTTTTTTATATTACGTTTATAGGAACAGGAGTTGGTATTACAGTATCGAGCAATGGTAGTACTACTGATGAGTACGATAAATTTATTGATGGTGTTCAAATTAGAGATGGAGCTTACGCAAGAACTTCTGGTGTTACTACCCAAGAAACACTAGCACAGAATCTTCCCTATGGTACTCATATTCTAAAACTTGAAAGAACTTCCGCACAAGTATGGAACGAGTTATATACTGAAGTCACCTTCCACCAACCCAAACGCCCACCTATCCCTGAAGATGCGTGTGTGATCGCAGACTATATGCTGATGGCAGACTGGGTTGCTTCAACTGGAGATCAATACACAATATCAAAAGGTGCGAGGTATCAATCGTGTAGTAGGGACATGTTTTATGATAATGGCACAAACATGTCTTTTCTGTTTTCTCAAGGGGTAGGAGACACGTTAGGTTGGAAAAATTATTGTAGCGAAGATATTACTTCTGGCACAGCAACAACTAAACTTCCTTATTTTGGGACTCATTTTTCTACAAAATTTTACGCTTCATACGATGGAACTGTAACCTCTGGTTCAGATGGTGCACAAAGTGTTACTTCTAGTGACCAAGGTAGTGGCTATAGTGCCAGACAGAATCATACTTATGCGACTCTTGGAGCAAATACTTTTAAGTCTGTAGTTACTAGTGGTTATTGGCATTTTAATGACATGGAAGTCCACACCCCAATCCACACCAGTTCCCACTACCAGAGCTTCGAAACACCCTTCCTGCATGAGCTAGTAGGAGGTGATCGGAATATGGAGCAGACTAATCTAATCGTCACACCAGACGGCAAGACTTGGGATGAGGTGACTAGGGATGTGAGTTATATTGGGAATTTATCATTTCTTGCAAATTCAGATACTGGAGAAAGTTCGACAAATCCAGTGATTTTCGATGAATATAGAGGTGTTGATAGTGAGCAAACTTATTGCAATAAAGATTTTGCAATCGCTTATGATCGACAAATTTGTTTAAGAGCAGGGCTTTACCAAATTACAGTGGGCACAACTAATCACACAGCAGATTCGGGTGGGGATACTGGTTCTATATACTTAAATGGTCTTTTAGTCGCATGGGGTATGACAACGACTTCAGGTTCTTCTAAATCAACTAATGTGGTTCCTTTACAACTTCAAAGGGGTGATTACCTGCAAGTAAAGGGTAGATGGAGAGGACACCTTGACTATAATCAATACAATATAATCAGACTAAGTAACTAAATATGTTCATCGCAACCAAAGACACAAAAGTAATCGCTATTCACGAAACAGAATGGCAGTGCAGAAGAAGGGCTAAAGGCTTAGACAAATCCGCTTACTGGACTTGGCTTGCTACTGTAACTTCTGAAGACGAAAACGGAACTAAGTCTTACGACTATTCTGGTGAAGATTACGAGATTGTAGAGACAGATGCACCACTTAGTTATGAAACTAAAGACTCTGAAGGTAACGACATTATAGTTACTTTTAATGAAAGTGGTCACATACACTCAGACTTAGATGGGATGCACTACCACCTCAAGTGGGACGGGTCAAAGATTATCAAGGATGATGATGCCCTGAGTGCTTGTCAGACTGCGGAGAAGTGGAAAAGTATACGCTTAAAGCGTAATAGGTTTTTAGCAGAGACAGACTATCTGGCAATGAAGGATCAACCTAAAATGTCCAACGACATGCAAATCTACAGGAAGAAACTACGGGATCTCCCGCAGGATAATAGTGATCCTAATGATATAACTTGGCCGAGTAAACCTAAATAGATGATGGCTTATAGGTATTATAATCAAAACAATCCTACTCGTGCCAATAGTTATCTTATGCTATTGGACGGTGCAGAGTGCTGTAACTTATTTCAAGACGGAAGACTTGCAGTGCATGGCTTTGAACATCTACCACGAGGCTCGGAATGAAAGCACTGCTGGCAGGGTTGCAGTTGGTCAAGTTACTCTTAACAGGGTCTACTCCGACCGATTCCCAGACACAGTATGTGAAGTCGTTACCCAAGGAGTATATAAAGGAGGATACCCTGCTAGGGATCGGTGCCAGTTTAGTTGGTATTGTGATGGCCTTAGTGACAATCCTTACGATCTTCGTGCTTACAATAAGTCTGTGGAGATTGCTCAGTGGTTACTGGTAACGCAGAGGTGGTTGCCAGATTTTACAGATGGTAGTTTGTTCTATCATGCAGATTATGTAACTCCTAAGTGGAGTAAAATAAAGCATAGGACATTACAGATTGACCAGCATATATTTTACAAATGAACCCAGCAGACTACATTTATGCAACAGGTAATACACATCCGGAGCTTATGGAAGTTGACAGTTTAATGCAATTAATAGAGAGAATTGGTCTACCAGCGGTGATCATCGGTGCTACATTTTTCTACATTTACAAGACAGCCCAGTCACACCGTGATGAAGTTAAGAGTTGGCAGGAGAAAGACACTGTTGCTGACTCAAGACTCATTGATGTAATTAATCTTAGTAACACTAGGAACGAGAATTTTCAACAGGCTCTTAATGAGCAGACTATGGCAATCAAAGAACTCTGTGGAGAGATCAGAGGCATGAAACCAGGCAGGAGATAAGATGGCTAAAGAGACTACGGTAACGACTGTAACTAAACCAGATATTCCGAAACCTATCAAGCCTTCAATGTCGGTGAATGAGCGGATACAAGTAAGTAGGTTTATTGCTCGGTTTATCATCGGCTTATTTGCTCTCGCCACATTCTTATACATTGTTCACGTTATGTTAGGCAGTGCAGAAGAGCTACCAACTAGTTCTAAGGATCTGCTTAACATACTTATCGGAGCATTCATTCCGATACTAGCTGGTATTGCCAAGTTCTACTTTGAGTCTGGTGGTGATCTACACCAAGAGGCAGAGAAGAACCCAATACCTCCTCACCCTGAGAAGGAGAGTGCTGATGTTTAGTTGGCTTAAAGAGTTCTTTTTAACTAATATGGAAACAGTAAGAAAGGAAAAGATGATACCACCAGTCTTGATGACAATGGCAGCGAACTTTATCTTGGACATGGTAAAGGACAAGGCAACAAAAACTGTAATGGCAGATGTAGAGAAAGCTTTAAGTGAGGCACCTAGGGAGCTAGTCGAGGCTTTTGACAAGGCGGTCGATGAGGATACTACGCATGGTCATAAATCACTACTTGACTTGATTAAGTAATGTCCTTACAATACGGTGCTAGTAGTAGTTGTTTCTATAATGCCAGTGCTACAACATCTAACCTCTCTAGCCTAATAGGCGAATCTAGCATCTTTGTAGCGAGTACAGGTGGGCAGTTAGTTGTTACGTTTGGTAACTTTAACTTAGCGACAGAAATAACTTTTGCAAATGATGGAAGTGTGGCTATTGCGGGGGCTACTGCAAACAATCTCACTACCGAAATTAATTTTGTCTCTACGGCTAATACAGTTACAGCAGATCCTTTCTGCCTGCTTGTGCTACCTATTACATTAAGCCTGGGTGAAAAAATAGTAAAAGATGTGAGTTCTACACTATCCATAATTGATTCTACAGATATTGTAGAAGCTAGAACGCCTATTACAGAGGTAATATAATGGCAACAAGAACTATATATCAAGGGCGCGACTCTAACTTGCGCTATCAATTATTGAATGATGGTACTGCGCAGGACTTAACTAACCTGAGTAAGATTGAGCTGGTGTTTAGCAGTGCATTCAAGTTGACAGGTACAGTAGGTACAGTTGAACCATTGGATTTTTCAACTAGAAAGAATGAACTGATCTTGAATCTGGCAAACCAGTCGCTGACTAATGGCTCGTACCCTAGTGTGAAGGTCATAATATATGACTCTGAGAATAATAACGGATTGATTTGGGGTACTATCTCTTTGGTTATTAAAAGTAATCCCTATGCATAAATCTACGATCTTCGATCTGCGAACTTGTTATGATTAAACTGTCAGCCAATTTTAATCTAAAAGAGCTAACTGCTTCTACAACGGCGGCACGCCTAGGATTGAAAAACGATCCTACGGAGGAGCAGTTAGTTGCTTTGACGGCAATAACTAATAGAATACTACAACCTGTTAGAGACAGGTTTGGTATTGTGACTGTAAAATCTGGCCTACGAGGTGAGAAAGTAAACAAGGCAGTAGGTGGGAGTAAGAAGAGCCAGCACTGCAAAGGCGAGGCGATAGATTTTGAGTGTTACTCTGTGAGTAACTGGGAGTTAGCCAAGTGGATTGCAGAGAACCTTGAGTTTGATCAGCTGATCCTGGAGTTCTATAAGAAGGGTGACCCGCATAGTGGCTGGGTCCATTGTAGCTATAATAGGCTAGGTAGTAACCGAAGTGTACAACTGACTGCTATGAAGATAGGCCGGGGCGTTAAGTATGAGAACGGGCTTATCCGTTAAAGGTTATAGTACGAGTCTCAAGACTGTAGGTTACAAATCCTGAGGCACGCATGCCGTCGAGTGCTTCGTTGAACTCACGCCAAGTGCAGTGTTTATAGAAGTTTTTATACATAGCGTCTCGGTTTATCTTGCCCTTCTTGCCGATGTATTGAATCATTTCGTAGATTAGTTGTCCTTGGTCAGATCGTCCGAGGCCCCCGAATACATCTGTCATTTGTTTCTCGGTATTCTCTAGTATAGTTAAAGCTTGAGACCATGTCTCTGGTGTAATCTGTCTGCTGTCACCGTTTGATGCCTGCAGGGCTATGCACATCTTGCGTAGGTGTGTTGATCGTCTTTCACAATATGCACGGAAGTTTGGATCATCTATTGGGTACTCACCCGCATCCATATTCTTTGACTGATCTAGGTACCAATTTTTATAAATCTCTGATGCTTCTGTAGTGAAAGAATACTCACCTTGGTATAGTGCTATAAGCTTCAGATCATGCACTAGCGCACGTTTTAAATGCTCTTGATCTTTTGTGATAGTCGGGAGTGCTATATGCTTTGCTTTGTTTGTCTCAACTACAAAGATACATCGAGAGGTAAAGCCTCCGCCGATTGCTTGTACAGGGAGCATGGAAGACATCCAGTCGGGTGCGCTTGCCGCAAGTATGTTGAGGCACATGCCTATGATTGGATCTTCACTTCGCTTGATTGTCTCGTAGGTCCAGGAGTCATGTGAGTCCCAGAAATCTGTCATGTAGGCCAAGTACTGAAAGTTTTGGTTGGCACCAAGCAATGTAGACAGCTCTTTTGAGAAGCAGGTTAGCGAGCTATGTGGTCGTACTAGCCCTTGTGGATCTATGTAAGTTGTCGTGGCATTAACCATCTTGGTAATGAGTGCCTGAGGTGTGATCGACTCACTGACGGTTACTAAATCTAATTCCTTGAAGATGTTTTGCCCTATGTTGATAGCTAGACTCTTGCGTGTGCGCCCGGCTGACCCTACTAAAACAACATACATATTGGGGTAGATTGTCTCAAGGCCCCAGGTCATGTAGCACTTGCGTTGCAGTGCGCCTGCGATGCATGACAGTGCTGTCCATACATGATAAGATGTTGGGCTCTCGGTGTTGTCTACATATTTTAGATAAGCGTCTAGCCATGATGCATTCTTAATTATCCGGGACATAGTTTTTTCTATTGTTGGCTCCTCGCATACATCCGCACGACTTTGTATGACCTTGACGCAATGCGTCTTCTCGGACTATGGTATGATTGCCGCAGGAACATCTGCACAAGTAATGTTTTCTGGAATTAATGTCTGTCTCTACATGCTCTAAAACTATTAGCCGGCTATATTGCGACTTCAGTAGTTCGGTAGATTTCGTCATCTTTACGGAGTTTGCTTAATTTTTCAACATCTTCTTGCACGTTGGTAAAAGTAGTATCATACATCTTGGCGGCGTCAAAGCCAACTTTGATGTCAGTATATACATAGAACATACGTTCTATGTTGTCGCCTACGGCTCTTAGCTTAGGTTCCATGGCATCCATAGCCTGATAGCAGAAGATTTCTAAGCCAGATAGATCGTCATAAGGGTACTGGAAGAGTAAGCTATCGTGGACCTGGGATAGTATCTCGGCTCGGTGATCAAGTTCATAGATTTTTGCCATGGCTTGATTAACTATCCAGACTGAGATACTCTGAGGAAGGTGTGCTACGGCATCCTTCAATAGCTTGTCGTCAACGATGCCGAGAAATTTGCGTGGTTGCCCTATAATGTTTGTTACAGTTCGGTCTTTTGTTAGCTGTGCGCGGATCTCTTCCCACCATTCAGGCAATCTACTGTATGCAGAGAGGTAGAGTGCGCGGGCACGCTCGGCCTCGTCAAGTGTCAGTCCCGATTCCATACTGAATCGATTAGCACCCATCATATAGTTCAGAGCGTGGTTGGACTTCTTGCCTACTTGTCTGCATGACATAGTGCGAGGCACAAATGCTTGATGAGTTTGTACGAAGTCTAGGAATGGAGTACCTTCGACAAGTAGAAGCTCACGGGTTCGTTTGATCTCTTCTGGATTGGTTGTCTTGGCTATGGCTTTGTCTTCGGCCTTGATAACATGTTCGGGTAGGCCGGTTATCAGTTTGGCAGTTGAGATGTGTGGGTCTTTCTGCTCTGACAAAATATTTATCATGTTTTTGTCACCGGATAAGTATGCTGTAATGACCCACTCAGACTGGCGCTTGTCCATCTCGATAAAGATTTTGCCCTGGTCTGGCACCATGAAGGAGCGGAATTCAAGCGGCAGATTTTGGTGGTTCATGCCGGTACCAAAGACTGTCTTTGAGCTTGATAGTCTGCCGGTCTTAGTACCTCGTGGATTGTATGAGCATCGGAATCGTTTGTCGGGATCAAACTTTATCTGTAAGTATGTTCCGGAATATTTGGCACGTTGCCGTAGCTGTTGTATAAGCTGGGCTGAGTATAAGCCTGGCCGTGCTTGGGTTCCCTTGGCTAGCCTTGTCAACGCATCGTCATCGAGTGTAGGTTTTCCGCCTTTTAGATAAGGCTTGACCTTTAGTATGTTGTAGAAATAATTCATGCATTGCTTAGGTGAGTTGAAGTTCAAAGTTAGGAGTGGATCCTCTGACTCTTCTTGTACTACACCCTGTAGTGAGGCGTCGATGTCATGTATCTCGTTGTCAATGGTTTGCCGTACGTTTGCAAGCTCGTCATGGTTAATAGCAATGCCCCGAGACATCATAAAGATTAGTGCTGGATATGTATTAAGAGTTGTGCGATAGATGGCATGGAAGGGGCTGTCGGGTGCTACCCATAGCTTAATCTTATTCCATACTTTGTAGGTTGTAATGCAATCTTTGCAATTGTAATTTAGAAAGCTGGTGCGGTCACCTATGCCTCCTTTCCAGTAGCCGCCCTCTTCTTTGTAGTATGGCTCGTCTGTGTGCAGAGTTGTTAGCACGCCGAGTCCTTTCGGCAGGTCTGGATAGACAATGTGATGTGCTACCATAGTGTCTTCTATGGGGCCTTGTACAAAGCAGTTGTGGCGGAAAGCTAAGAACCACATATCAAATATAAAGTTCTGGCCTATCTTAATTACTGATGGATCTTGTAAGAGGGTGGTGCATAGTTGCCAAAGTCTGATCTCTTCCTCGACTGTTCGGTTATCGAAGTTGACGCACATGGCTACGTTGGGTGAGGGCGCAAAGCCAATGCAAAAGACGGCACCGTTAAGTGTCTCTATGTCTACGGCTATAGTAGGATCGTCTGACATCTTACAATACTCTAGGAATTGTTCGACCTCGTAGACTGTAGGATTAATATGCATAGTGCGTTCGGGTGGTTGGAATCCAGTGCGGTGAGAATTGGCTTTCACCTTACGTAAGTCCCAGATGCACATTAAGCGGTCGGCTGGTACGAATGCAACTGATGTGGGAGTAAAGGTTGGCAAGACTTTCTTCTGTAACTCCTCGTTGAATGTCAGTGAGCCGCGATTAAACTTTAGCCGATGATCGCCGGTCGTCGTGGCGCAGGCAAACGGGCCCACGGGCACAATTATATTACCGGCCAGTGACTTTAGTCTGTTTGCTACTTGGTCTCGAAGCTCAGCACCGTGGTTGGAGAATGCTCCTTTTGTGTTAATCAGGCCACGGTTGTCTAGTGTATCGTGGCAATATGTTATTAAGCAGTCAGAGACTGGAATGTTGGCTTGATTGAGAAGCTGATGAAGGGCGTAGCCAGAACGACCGCCGAGCATATTACCTGAGCGTTTTACGTCTGGGTTAGGGAAGTCAAACAAAATGATGATATTGGCGCCGTCTACGCCTGCATCGAGATCATAGTTCATTTTGAGGTCGGGTATGTTAGGTTAGCTAAGAAGCGAGTTCGGAAATCGGCATTCAGATCGAAACCGATGCATGACTCAGGTGTTGGGTTACGCAAATAGTGGGCATTTATTGGAGTGCCAGAACCGGCGAATGGTATTAAAGTACGTCCGAAGGAGGGGCAAAATATTTCATGCAGTCGGAGCATCATATCAAGAGGACGTTGGACAGGATGCCAGCGTGCTGATGCTGGAACTGTATTGTATTGGAATATGTTAGGCAAACCTTTGAGTTGCAGGATAGGTTTGCCTTTCCACGCTACAAAGAATGACTCATAGCGGCGTGCTAACATGCGTTCGATGTCGCCGGCAGGCTGTGTCTCTTTGTACCAGATAGCAGGTATAGGATCGAAGGAGTCTTTGAAAGAGGCATCGAGTAGCTCATGAAACATAGTGAAGTCGCGGGTAGGGAACCATAAAATCATAAAGGAGTTGTCACGCATTAGCATACGGGAGGCCTGTATAACTTCATGCATGAATTCGGCGTATGTTCGATTGCCGTAGATTTCTAGCTTGGTAACGTCGTACTTATAGTCAAAGTTTGCATCATAGGGAGGGTCTATCTCGGCAAAATCGAACTTCTCGCAGTGCCCGGCTAGCTTGTTCATTGCTTGTATGCAGTCGGATATAAGATAGCTGTCTGCACAGGTTTTTACAAAGGCTAGGTGAGGGTCGTAGCTTTGGTTGTCCTCAGCACCTTGCTCCGCTCGGTGGGTTGCCTCGGCTTTAGCTTGCAGACGCTGGGATAACTCTGCTTCTGCCATACCTACGCATAAAGCACGGTAGGTCTTAACTGCATCGTGGAGTGACCCGATAGATTCGAGAGCAGGCACCTGTTCAACAACATTTGCTATGGATAGCTGATCGCTGACATGACCGGGAGACATAGATAATAGGTCAGCAGTTTTCTGCTGGGTCCATTGCTTATTCTCGGTCTTCATCAAATCATTGATGCGTTTGACTAGGTTAGCTTGCTCAGCCCAGGTCATTTCTTTCCTTTGGATATTCTCGATTAGTTCGACTATCCGTAGCTCGTACTCATTTTCTATCTTGAAGATAGTGGCTTCGATTGAGTCATATCCTAGTAACCTGACTGCTTCGAGGCGTCGACCTCCGGCTAGCAGATTGGATTGGGTGTCTATCGTTATGGGATTGATAAGTCCTTCAGACTTGATTGATTGGGCAAGTGATTCAACATCACCATAGTCGACACGGAACCTTTCGCCGATTTGTATTGTGTCGAGCAGAACAGTTTTGGTTTCAAGGCGTTTCATAATTGGCTTAGAATGGGATTTCGTCGGATTCTTCTTTGGCTACGTTTTGATTGTCGGTTACGTTCTCCTCACTTACTTGGTAGAAATACCTTTCGTCTGGATCCGCATCTGGGCAGTCATGCTCTGGCTGGGATAATAGCCAGCAGGATCGTTTCATCGATTTCTCGGTATTGCCCCATGATTCAGTGGTGTAGCCACATTGAGAGCATGTTACTGTTGTCTTTGGCTTGCTTGTCTCACTGTCTAATACAATTGCGGCGGTGCATTCTATCGTTATCATTTTAGTCCTTTCTCGGCAAGGAGTTTTTGTAGTACATCGGGAGGCAGGGACTCAAGCATGGCTTTAAGCTTCTCTTCCTTCTTTTTCGCATCTGTGATGGATGACACTTTGACACGCTTAGGCTGAGCGGCTTGCTCTTCTTTATAGCGTCTTTGTGCCTTGCGGTTTTCTATGATAAACTCTCGGAGTTCATCCTCTGACATTTTGGATAAGTCAGTTTTGAATTGTTCTATCTTCATTTTTCACTAGCGGTTGTTAGTGTGTATTGGCCATTTACTAGATCGTATAGGTGGGCCTTCATTTCGTCCTCTGGCACGTTTTCAAGCAGAGTCTTGATCTTGAGCAAGGACATGCGTGCGATCTGGGCTTTTATGCCATGCGGAAATTGGGCATAGAAATCGTACAGTTCTTTACGCATAGGCACGCTGATTTTATGCGTATATTGGGTGTATCTTTGGGACATGTTGGACCTATATCGAGGGCTGTTGCGGGGAAATGGATTTATTGAGACTGACATAATAGGCTAGGGAGCAATAGCGTACGGGAAAAACCTCAGAAAATCTGAAGAAAAACACCTACTAGAGCTTAGGCTACCTGGGCACCATATGCGTAAATGCCCAGGCTTATCTTATACCCCCTAAGATAAGGGAGAGGAGATTCCTAGCGTTTGCCCTAGCCTAATTATTACTCAAAAGGTATAGCGTCACCTTTGGGAGCTTTGGCACCCTCTGGGACAGGAGGAGGAGTTAGACGGTTACGATCAACACCATTGTCGTCTTGCTCAACGGAGACATACATCTCGCATTCTTGCCCGATTAAAGCACCCGGATCGAAACCTGCGGCAGTGTAAGGAACACTGAAAGCATGAAGCAGGCGCTTCAGCTCGAGTTTTCTACGGGTCTTTTGATCTGACTCCATTGTTCTTGTAGGCATCATAACGAAATGAAAAATGCCTGCCGCACTTGGCTCATCTGGCAGTTCACAGATTAGCTGGAGCATAGGATTGCCAGCTTTTGAGTTACGGAATTCAGCTTGCCCAACACGAATAATGTATTGACCGGCTGCTACTGCACTAGGTTCACTTGCATCCTCGATACCGTCGAGTTCGAGGTCATTCAGGTCGACTGATTCTACCATAATAATTATCCTATATGGAAGTTAAAAAGAAGGCAATGTTCGACTATCGAAGACTGCCATATCCAGCTTTGCCTAGCAAAGCCCCAAGACCATACTCAGTTGCTTTGTTAAAATCCGTGATCGTTCCATCTATCTCGGCATCGAGATTATGGATTGATCGACGTACCTTCACATTATAGCGATCTGGCCTGGTCAAGATTTTATGCTTTTCGCCGTCAACTTGGAATTTAAAAATGTCGGAGAAGAGCATAGGTATGCGTACTTTGAGTTGACCGGTTAACACAAGCTCATTGAAGATTTTCTTTGTCAGATCATCCTGCATCAGCATATCATGGGCAGTTATATAAACTAGCTTAGGTAGTGATGTGATCTTGCGTACGGTATTCTCAACTGTATTGAGTTGAGCGCCCCAGTCATCTTGTGCCGGTTGCTGGCCCATTCTGTTATTAAGCCATAAGACAGCATCCATAACCGCTTTGCCTAGCGATGTTAAGCTGTCAATGGCTATAACATCATACTTGGAGAAGGTTTCTTGATCGCGTAGCAGTTCATTAAAGTCTGCCACAAAATCATCGAATGCATGAGGCTTATCACCTGTTGCCGGTGTCGCACGGGCGTTCTGCTTCGTTGACAAGGAACGGGGCGCTATTTCTACAACATCAGGCAAATACAGCATATAGTCAATGTTTGGATCTCCTTTGAGGGAGTTCAAGGCATTGTCTTCAAAACAGAAGAGGAGCTTTTTGCCTGGGAGGGTTCGCAATTGTGTGGTTTTGCCACTACCAGCTGGTCCGATTGCGAGTATGCGGAGTCTATCTAGCTGGTAGTCAGAGGCACTAACTGGTTTCAATTTCTTTCGTAGCGTAAGGTTTCCATTCATCTGTAATGAAGCCTTCAGGAGCTTCATATTTCTCATTCCAGTATTGCATACTGGGCTGCGTTCTGCACAGATGGAGGTAAGAGCATTGGCTGTACTTATTAAAACAGTTATTGGTTGCTCTCGGAAACATACCTTCGGTACGACTAGATTGAAAACTATGATGCCAATAGCGTACATCATCGAGCCATTCAGCTACTAGCATATCATCATAATAGACTGGTATGCGCTTGTAGTGAAAGGATGTTTTATGTACTAGACTGGCATCTACATATACACCACCGAAGGGTTGATCTGGGAGATCACCTTGAGACTGTAGGAAACGTACAGCATACATATAACCTTCAACCTGACTATTAGGACTGAAAGATTGCACGAAATCGTTTCTGAATCCGGTGGTTTTACTGAACAAAGTGCTGGTCTTGTGTTCTAGGAGCCACATAGTACCAAGCTCATCTTCGATGACTTTGTCGATTCTACCGGAATAAAAGATTTCAGGATTTTCAGGATCTAATGGGACGCAGAAGGGCTGCTCTGTCTGGATCAATGACCAGCGATTAAGATGCTCGGCAAGCTCTTTGTAATAATAGAAGAACATTTCACGAGCTTTGGCTGGGGTGCGTGCTTTGAAGTCAGCATACTGATCCGGATCAGGGATAAGCGGCCAGCCAGCATCTGTCCATACTTGGTCAAATGCCAGGCCGGCTACTTCAGTCAAGACCTTGGCGAACTCGTCAGACTGACGCAACCTGTTCCACTCTGGGTTAGTACGACCGTGAATGGAACGTGCCTCGTAAAAGGCTTTGTAGATTGCATCTAGTCCGGAGTGCCAGGCAGACCCGAATGTAAAATATACAGGTTCGGGTCCGTCCATACGCCAATGCCTGACATAACGAAAAAAAGCTTTGCGGGGGCATTCTCGAAAAGCTGTAATCGTTGAGTTGTCAAGCGGAGGAAGCATTACTTGACCTTGATGCCGAGTGAATCAAGCATAGCGGCCAGTGCATCCTTGTCCATGCCAGCGAGAAGCTCAGTGGCTTTCTGCTCTTTGGACTTCTTAGTACGCACACCACGTTGGTCAAGTCTCCAGCCAGCCATTGTGTCATCAATAGCATCTGGAGATGTTTCAGCCCGGAGCATTTGACCGACTTTTGCTTGTATGGCAAGAGTCGCACCACGGACATATAATCCAAGGACATTGTCCTCACCAAAATTGTCAATAGCATTTTGCAATGTATCGCCAATGTCGTAGTTGACAGTATGGGAGACTTTCTCTCCGTTTACTGTTGCGTTGGTTGTAATTTCAGACATTATTATCCTTTAATGCTGAGGTTTGCATTGTAGAGAGTGCGTGCGGTATCGCTACCCCATAGACTCTCCGGTAGGGTCTTGTAAGTCTTAATAATGGCATCTTTCCAGCCTTCATTGTTAGACTCTGATACCTCTTTAAGTAGAGGATCATCAGCACGCTCAAAGATACGATCTTCAAGCGGCTTTTCAGTCGGCACTTCGCCGATAGAAAACTCTTCACTCTGCGGAGTGTATATCTCTGCCTGTTCTTCTGGCTCGGTTTCCATGTTCTCTGCGATTTCAGAGGAGATTTGCCGTATGTCAAGATTGCGTGAGAATGACGGTGCTGGTAGATTAACACTTGGCTGTGTG
>Ga0209128_1000633_pt1 | contig 25995 bp, 23 predicted proteins | sample ETNvirnome_6_100_FD_184072 | JGI IMG/M metagenome (GOLD analysis project Ga0209128, IMG submission 184072) | Marine viral communities from the Pacific Ocean - ETNP_6_100 (SPAdes) (version 2) | ecosystem: Environmental > Aquatic > Marine > Oceanic | place: Pacific Ocean | collected 2013-06-19 | reverse complement strand
GTATGAGTTCCAGCATCTGCACGCCAAAACAAATCGCTATGGTTGTCTTTGCCGTTCAGCTTGTCGAGCTTTGCTCTAATTTTTTCTAGATTAATTGCCATGTTGTTTTTCTCCTATGTGTTCAACTTGTATATAATATAATATCTTATTTATTGTGTTCTGTCAAGAGTTTTTTCAGTTCTTTATTCTGTACTGCTGATGTATATTCAACCACATAAACCAATTCTTGTTCAAATGGGATAGAATAAATTTTGAATGATGACGATACATTTTCGTCCAGTTTTTTCTTGTATCCCTCCAGTATTTTGTTTCTTAAACTAGCATCATCTTTGACTTTCTTTTCTGGTATACCATAATAATACACCCTTTCTCGCACAAAGTCAAGCTTATTTAGAGTTTTTATTTCAGAAAGTTCCAAATCTGTTACGCCGATGCTGGCTATACAATTGACTGGTTGGTGTTCTACATCAGTGCCAGCCACAGCCTCCGAATTTCTAAGCCAATTTAAAGTATGATAATGTCGTGCCAAAAATTCCATTCGCGTTTTTTCAAATGATTGCAACGAAGCTGATCCCACAGCCTGATCAACATCCCCCAGATCAAAAACAAACATCTGTTTAAACAAACCAGAACGAGTATATTCTTGCAACACATTATAAGTTAAATTATTTACTTGTTTCATGGTGGCACCCAAGAGCTTTTCATCCGGTTTGAAAAAAATAATTTCAATATTTTTATCTTTGACCGACTCTAATATCTGAAGCGTAGATAAATTGATCGCCTCGTCTCCACTGACAATGGCTGATACCTCTTCACAACACCCCTTTAAAAACTCCTGAAGGTTGTCGAACGGCTCCTCATACCTTTCAGAGTTAGTAAACACGGGAACATTGAAACAATCTTCTTTATGACCATGACGAAAACAATAAGAAGTGTATTCGGGATAATCCTTCAGAGATTCCACAAACAATGTTGCCTTCTCGCCGATCGCTATTAGGCTTCGCATAAAACTTTCCTCATATCACCATAGTTCTTGCCCATGCTCAAATGAAGACCAAATTCATAATCATCTACTTGTGATAACATTTTGAGAATTTCATCTATTCTGGGCTTATCTTCCTTGTGAAAATCTAGAACCACCGAATCGTGTACGCAAAAATAAACTCTACTTTTAGTTCCTTGCAGAAGCTCATTCAACTTTATAACGTTCTGTAAGAACAGATCATTGAACGTGCTTTGAACTAAGTAGTTGAGTGCCTTTTCTTCTCCAACCTTCATTGTGCGTCCAAAAGGATTAGTAACACATTCACCATCATAATACTTTTTAAATAACGTGTCCCGGTTGAAGATGGCTTCCAATTTTTTATTTTGTTTCCTCGGATCATATAGCCAAGAGAAAAACCGCTGCTTTGACTTGTCTCGGTCCAATTTTCCTCCGAAACATTGCTCGTTAATCCATTGGTGCAAATCACCCTTCGGGATCGGCTGTTCGTTCAGGTAGAACAAGGTGGCAACCTCGGCAGACACCACATCAACCTCCATCAAAATGTGATTGTAAGGCTCTACCATCCCTCTAAACAATTTCGGGAATGTCAGTATGGGGAAGCTTTTTTCCGTCGTCGTCAGGCGTCCTGTGCGCGTCCCAAATTGATTGTATAGAACGCTTCGTCTGGTCTTTACTCTGTGACAGAAATCAACGCACTTCGGATTAACCAAACACTTCCTGATATTGGAGTGATTGAGCTTTAGTTCTATTTTGCCAAGCTCGGTGAGCAGCTTTTGAACTTTCAAAAGATGATCGTAATTTTGAGGCTTGTCATGGTTTTTCAGAATGTGGTCAGTGATTCGGTTTTTCACCTCGCAATGTTTCAACAGAAACTTGCGTGGCACCAATTCATAAAAACAAAATGAGTCCGTAGACAGATTGATGTGCCCAAATGACTTCAGGATCGCTTTAAATTGATTAAGTGTTTTATTCCACTCTTCTTTTAAGTTATCGGGGCATACGTCCGATATCTTTTTACCCGCACAATATAGCTCGGCAAATTCTACTTCGTCTGGAATGTAGGAATGGTAGTTCCAAGTGGAAGAACCATTTTCAGGAATTTTGTCAAAATGCAGACCCCCATCAAAATAGGAAGCGATGCACTCGTCTTTGTCATCAAGTGTTTGAAAAATCATACACTCAGTATATACTGCTATTTCGACTTTGTCAAGAATAAATAATCTTTGTGAGTCTTACAGGGCATCCATCGACCATTCTTCATTTTATGAAACCCTTTACAACCAAGCTTTGCGGCGGCGGATTGCGCCTCAAAAGTGTACAGGTAAGACATGTCGTTTGATTTCAATTTTCCATAAGGCAAATTAAGATTTAATCGTGGCACCGCACAGACTCTTTCAATGAATTCTAAAATATTTGGGTCGCCAGCTTTTAAAAGTTCCAAGAGATAAACACGAACCGATCGATAAAAACGAGTGTTTAAACCACTTTCACGAAAACGTACATCAAAATATAACAGCAAGAAACGCAAGTGGTTTTCATGAATAATTTTTTCAGCTTCAAAGCCTGCGATCTCTTCTTTAACAATTTTTATTCTCTCGTAATCAGAACAAAGACTCGGAGCGTGTATCAAATATTCATACACTGGCTCTCCCGTCGCCAACGAATTATAAAACGAAACAATATACTGAACAAACAATGTGAACGAAAATTTTACCGTAGACTGAAAATATCGTTTCGTAATCTTTTTGGTGGTCATTTGCACTAGCGCATCATTAGCAGCGTATTGTAACATAGGAATGGAATTTATATCTGCCACCAGCATCCAAGGAGCCTGCCGATTGACTAAAAATCCATATTTCTTGGCTAACACCATATAACGTTTTAAACCGGGGTCTGCCATGAACAGTTTTGAGGTATTTACATCATTTTTGGTTAAGTTGTGCAAGTCTAAAGTCAACCCCGAATAATGAACATCACGCTTTTTAATCAAGAATCCACTGAAAGTCGAAAAAAGAATTTCATCTCCAAAAAGAAGATCTTGAAAAAAATCCAAAAACGTATCAAAGGATGAAATAGTTTTGTTTTTATAAAGAGAGGGAGTATTAAGTTGGAAGAACCTTGTCATTTCTTCGTGATAATCTTCTAGAGCAACGCGAGTGCCGTTTTCCGGCGACCCAGTAGGAATAATAGAATCCTGTTCCCACTGTCCTGTGGCTACTTTGTTTTTCATTTCCGCATACATATCATTAAAAGCATCAGCCGCAAAAGATACCAACATGATATCATCACCCGCCGAAACAGGCTTTAAAAGCTCGGGGCGAACTATCATGGGATTCATTTTCTGATTTAAAACCCCATAGGCATACTGCTGTGAAAAATCAATAAAATTCTGATTAAAGAAATCCATAGGAACATCAACATTGTAAAGGAATCTTTCTGCGTATGTATCTATTAAGCTCATTTCTATTTATTCTCCTCCGATCGCGCCACAGCCAGCCACGCCACCGCGCAAGACACGGCAACCGCTGTCATTCCATCCCGTCGTGCGACTCCTGGGTGCTCACCAGGGCTTCCTCGTTCGTCGGTGCCTTGTATGGCGGCGGCACGGCTGGAACCTTTTCGTCCTCCTTCTTCTGCTTTTCCAGCCTGTGGACCTCTTTGAGAACAGCAGGATTAATCAAGGACTGAATTCCAGCCAATTCATAAATCGCCGTGACGGAGCACTTGATCCCCTGGAGTGGTTTCGTGATCGTATATTTAACGTTGCTTGCTACATAAATTCCCGCGAAACCAAACTCTTCTTCTTTATGTGAACTAAACCCAAAAACCGAGGGTGGTACATAAAATCTATGCATATAGGGTTTAAGCGTTATAATATCATTAAATGTTAAATTCATTTTATAAAAGCGGCGATGTATGAGATCTACCGAATGGTCTTGGGCTTGTTGGCGTCTTGATTCGGCTGCGTCTTTATTGTCCAAGACTATCAATTTTAGAGGAAGGGAGGCTGGAATAGTTACCGTGCGGTAGCTGTCCTTTACAAACGATGTATGACCAGCACCACTAACATACAGGGGGAAAACGCGAAATTTTAATAAGTTCTTGACCGTGTCTTTGATAACGGTCTCCCGAGTAACCTTGGTATGGGTAACTATTGCCGAAACACGATCTGTGGCGCTGTAATAACTAATATTTAACCCCAAAGCAGTTTTGGGCGCGTCTACCATTCCAAAAAAATTTTCATAGGAAATTCGGCGGTGGGTAAATCTGGGGCTCTGCTGCTCACCATGGGAGCGCCCTAAATATTGTGTTTTGGCAACGTAGCCCAACAACCCAGGATCTATATTGTCATAAGGAAGGACACCACCCCCAGCCAAAACTGCCTTATTTACCCCAAAGAAAGACGAGAAACTAGTGTCACTACTAGATTTTGCAGTAAAAGACATTGTAACACAGGACGGAAGAAGATCGCGCAATACCAGTTCGATAAATGAACGCAAGGTGTTCATTTCGCTTCGACGGTACATGTTCAATAAAAAATTTCTCAATACTTTTGAATCAACGGGAGTTTCCAAAATTCTTCCAAACTCGTACTCGGGAAGGTGCCTGAGGCCGTGAGCTATATAGTTGATAGCGTCAAGAACCTTCGGTGCTCCCAATCGTAACTCCTTCTGAAGCTTGCGAGCATCGGCATAAACTGTGTCAGGGTTTTTGTAAAGAGTTATAGGAACCGAGTGTTGAAGTGCTAGTCGAAACTTTGCCCATTCTGTTACTGGACTGAGCTTCTTTTTTGTTGCCGCACTTTTTAGCGGATTGGAGGGGACATCTAAATATAACATTAGCCCAGCCACCAAGATCGACTCAATGGTGGTAAAATAACCCTCAACTACTTCTGTGGGGGTTTCGGTTTTAGGCTTTATTGGGTCTTCCCCGTGTTTTACAAGCTTCTTATTCTTCTTCTTGCGGGCGGCTTCATCTTTCTTTTTTTTCTCATCCTTCAACGCATCTCTGGTAATGTCACCGACCGCGAGGGCGGCAGATCCCGCAGTAATCTGTTGAATATCTGTAATATCAACGTCATCAACGTCTATTTTATAGCCCCACAGACCGCCGCAGTTGGCTATTGTTTCCATGAGTGCGGAAAAAAAGTTAGTTTCACGATTTTTTTGAGTCCGAGTTACTCCCCCTGCATCTTTTTTTCTATCTAACATCCTATTAGAAGCAAAATCATCACCGCGAAAATTTAATTTAAATTTGACAAAACCGTTGTGGGGGTTGTATTTGAGCAGTTCATACGCCAGAAACCTCACGCCAAATTCCTGCTTTTGCTTTACAAAGTGTGCCGCTCGCTTCTTGTCGGTCGGAATAAACTCCAAGTCACCGGGGTTTGCAAGATACGTTTCTATTTTGAGCTTAAAACCCATTTCTAATTTAAAAAGATCTCTTAAGCTCCCTTTTAATATCTTGGGAAGAGTGGGCTCTCGGCTCCCCTTGGGTGGTTCGAAATCTAAAATCAGATCCCCAAGAATATAATAGGCTTGATTGGGCAGCCCTTCTTTTGTTTTTAAATCAATATTAACAGTACCTATTTGAGCACTTAAACCGCTGCGTGGATCTACGATAGCTCTGTTGTTTTGGCAAAGCACCACGTCCTCGTAGGTCTGTATACTAACCTTATTGCCCACCTTGGCACTGTTTCCCGCTGTCATACAATTCCATGTGACCAGATCTTCGGTGCGGATAGGTATATCTGCCACATTGTACTGTACGCCGGGTCGCTTGGTCATCGGCTCCTGCACTTCGAAGAAAAGCTTGGCGACTTCCTTGGCATCCGGTGAGCTTATGCTGTTGTTTTTAATATAGGTTTTTAAATAACCCGCCTTTTGGTGCTTCATCAAAAACATCCACAGCCCTTGTTCCGTAATCAACCCATCTGCATAAAATTGCCGAATGCGTTTCTGGAAATGGCTGCGTAAAATAGCGCGAGGCCATTGAAAAGTTGATGGGGGTGCCATTATAAACCAAACTCACTAATTACCAGTTCGGGTGGAAACAATATTACCAAGGCTTGTCCCATCGCGATCTCTTGATCACACGATACATTATTTACCAACGCAATCAGCCACCAATATGACGGAGTACCATAGAATTTGGAAGACAGCATTGCCAGAGTATTTCCGGCGTTAAAAGCGATCTCGACATATTGAAGATCTGCCAACGCTTCAGGAGAAATAGTATTAAATTTTAAACTTTCAAAAAAAGTTAAATTTAAAGGCTTGTTGGTTCTAGAATTTAAGCGATAGGGAAACTTTGCCTCCGTCGCAAAAGCGTTTCTGAATCTAGATATTGCCATTATAAATGATCTCCTTAAGGTTCCCGCTTCGCTGCAAGGGCGTCAAGGACTGTATACGGAGCGGGTTCCGGGACCGTGATGGTCCGGTCACGGTCGCCCTTCCTTGAAGGGTGGGTTAGGTCGGGTAGGTCCGAGCCTGCCCCGTATTGCTTCGTTCCACCAAGGGCGTTCTGCTGATCTTGGTTTTTTTTTGCCTTGGCGATGGTCTCCGTCGTGCCGGTTGCCTTATTTGGCTTGTCATCCTCTCCCGCAGGGGCAATTGCAACCGCTCGCAATGCCGGGGTCAAGGGGGCGGCATTTGCTGGATCTTGAAACTCCCGTGCAAGGCGGGCAGCGTCTTGCACAAAAGTCATGGTTAATTTTATTATTTTGGGAAACATGTTGGCCCCCGAAAATATAAATCCCGCTGCTATATCAATAGTTTCTTGACAACCAATCATCTGCGCGTTAATTGGACCGTCGCTGAGAGTTCGAACCTCAAACGTTACGGAAGACCCGTGTCCGATAGCGTCGATGTCGGGGTTTACAATTCTTTTAATATCTTGCGATTTATAAAAATTCTCTTCCGCTTGTTTTGCATCATGCGCTGCCAGAACAACGCGCAAAGTATAGGTGTTCTCGGATAACCCCGCAAGAGTGGTAACTGGAGTGGCAGTGGCACCAAACTTTTCTTTGCTGATAGCGGGCGCAATTCGATGTGAAAATTCTTCGATAAAGGGTTGTAAATATATTGGTTGGTTTTTGCCAACCTTAATCCAGATAACTGTAGAATCGGGTACTTTGTAACTCATTTTAGCCGAGCCCCGCTGCCATGGTTATTTCGCGGTCGAATTGATTTGCCTCATTGAGTTTAAGCTTCAAATTTTGAATGCCCAAATCGGGAATGTTTAGCGTTACCACTTGTTCTGTTGGACCACCACCACCAGCAAATGCTGCATTTGATGCTATCGCGCCGCCCGGTTTTGCTGCAAAAAACTCATCGTCTGGATTAACAGCCGTTGCCACCTTTCTGCCACCGCTGGTTGGTGTTTCGGCATAAACGAAATCATCAAACATGCCGCCGATGCCTTGACCAATCATGCTACCAGCGCCGTAGCCGCTCATAATAGCAGGAATCATCGCCCAGCCTGTACCGCCAGTGAAAAAGCCAGCGGCAATCGCGCCGAGCAACGCGACTCCAAGCCCCACTTTTTGTCCCGTTGACATGCCCTTTTCGGTCTGGGCTGCCTTGAGCGCATTGACGGAACTGGCAATGCCCATCGCGCCCATCATGAGACCGCCTCCCCACTTAGCTGCCGTCAAGCCTTTACCGGTCACAGCGGGCATTACGCTGCCGACCCGGCCACTACCGGCACCGCCGGGTTGCTGAACTGGACCGATAAACCCCATCTGCCCCGGCGCGTGGGGGATTCCCTGGCTCTGTCGTTGTAACATAAGAAGCTCTGCTTGTGCCATCGCAGCTTTTTCAGTAGATATGGCAAGGTGATCCATACTACCGGCCATGCGGATCAAAGCGCTGGGAGCGTCAATAACGGATTTTTTCAGCAACATCAGCCCCGCAACAAAGCCGCCGATAATAAACGTGCCCCCAACAATAACTTTAAAAACTGGTCCCATCGACTCTGCCGCCTCGTTGAACCAACCAATTAACCCACCAAGTAGTTTAACTACTGGTGCTATCGCAATTGCGAATTGTTGCTGAAGTTTCATAATTTGATCTTGGATAAGGGCATATTTGTCAGCAGCCATCGCCGCTTCCTGCGTTTTTTCCGTAACGGAGGCCATAGTGGCTTCTGCACCACCAGCTTCTCTGATCGCAGACATAGTATCTCGCATTTCGGCATTTGTTAATCCCATGGCTTTTGCAAGTTGTCTGCGCTTGGCAATTGCAGCGCCAGTGTTGGCGTTTAACTCATCAAAGTTATTAATCATTTCGCCCAACATCTTGTTATAAATTTGATCACGCCCGCCACTATAAAACATTTGGTTCAATTCTGTTCCAGAAACAACCACTTTTCCAAAAACCATATTCAAGTCGGTTGCTGTTTTAACGGCGTTGTCAATGAGAGCAAATTTTTCTGTAAATCCAACAATCTTATCGGTCGAGACCTTGGTGGATAAACCAATTTTTTCAATTCGTTTGGCAGCTTCTTCAGCGCCTTTACCCATGTCTCCATAACTATCGGTAATTTTAGCGACATCAAGCACAATCTTATCAGAAGATTCCCCAAAAGAGCGTGCCAATTCAACAACCGCTCTTTGTTGCTTTTTGATTTCTTCAACGTTTTTTATACCTAACGTTTTACCCAAAGAGAAAAAGAATTTACCTGTAGTGCTTGCAGAAACACCAAGCTTTTTCATTTCTTCCGAAAACAATCCAAGCTTGGGGTTTGTTTTTAACAGATTTCCAAATAAACCTTGTGTTTCTATTTGTAATGTGACAAGATTACTGCCGACATTCGCGAGAGAAGCTGACGCTATATCAGATTCATTCGCCATATCCATAAGAGCGGTAATATCATCAATATCTTCCATCATCCCCATTTCGCTGCCCATGGTTCCCAAAAGATCTTGAGAAGTTTTTACAGCCATCACAGTCGCTTCTACAAATTTATTTATTGTGGATGAAGCCACGTCGAAAGCGAGGTTACTAAGATTTGTCGCATTAAAAACTTTTCCCAACGATAAAGAAAAGCCGCCGCCAGCCGTGTCAGCATCTGCAAGCATGTTTCCAAGCTTCTTAAGAGAGCCATCATATTGACCAATGCCCAGAGTAGTTTGAAGAAGACCCCTGCCGGTCGAGACGACCGAGTCTGAAAAAGCTTCCTGGGCTGCGGTGGAGCGGTCAAGTACTTTGCGGCGCTTAATCTCTGCAACAATTTGTGCTTCAGTAAGCTCGACACCTTCGGCTTGCCCTTTGTTGAGTTCTTGAACGGCTTTAGATTGTTGACCGAGTGCCTTAATAGCCACCTTGTCATTGTTTAGTTTGGCTCTCAATAATTGATTAAGATCCGACAAACCAGCGGCGTTTTCAGTTTGGATTTTATTAAAATCTTTTTCAGCCTGCGACCTTCTTGCTACTTGATCGTTTACCTCTTGAAGTGATGCAGCGAGTTTTGTTTCGGCTACTGCCCTCTCAACTTCTAATTTGCGAAGGGTCTCGGACGCCTTGGCGGCATCATCGGCGGCTTCGGTATTTCGCTTCTGTGCATCGGTGACAGCGTCGATCGCCTCCACCGATTTCTCGGCTTCGATTGGGGCATTTGGATCTTTTGGGTCTGGCATCTAGAAATTACCTTTTTATTCAACAGGCCACTTTAAGCCTGTCGCGTTTTCGAATCCTTGGACTGATCGAGCTAAATGTGATTTGCTACGATAAGTAGCAGGGTTATCAAGCCCGAAGTTTTTAAGAGCGTCCATGTGGCGGCGCTCTGCTTTTAATGCCCTGGTGAAAGACTGAACTTCTTGTCGGGAGCCTTTGATATTAACTGGAACACCAAAACTGTTTCCCATTCCCATCATCCCAACAAGAGTCTTTACAACCCCACCAAGTGCAGCAACTTGCGAAAAAAGAAATTCGTTAAGCTGCTCTTCGTTTAAATTTTCTTTTTGTTTCCTGACCTCATTGAAGTCATAAGTAACTTTTTCCATTATAGTAGTCTCCTCTTCCAATAAATAGTTATTATAAGCAAAAACCGGGATTGCTCCCGGCTTTACTACCTATATTTTCTTTTTGAAGCTTCAGCTTCTTCTTCTTTTAATTTTATAAGCTTTTCATAAAACCAGTTGCGTAAAGATACGGGAAGGTTATAAGCTTCAAAGAAGCTCCAATTCCCAAACTGTTTCATTTGAAAAAACTGAACATATGTGTTCTTAACATAGTCGTCACTTAGGCCAAAAAAAGCCGACCGTAATCGGCACCTCCAGCGACTGTTCTTCGCCACAGAGCCGACACGCAAAATTAAAACCCAAGTCCAAATCAGGCACGATCTCTTGATACTTCTTTCGTAAGAATCTTGAATCATACGCGGGCATCGACCCAATAAATTTGGAAATATCTAAAATAGATTCACTACCGTTAACAGAAACAATCATTTGTTTATACTGAAGCGTGATCATCTTTTCTAGTCCTAATTTCTTATTTTTCTTTGTAAACTTGTTTATAATGCCCTCGTCTTTAGTCGTAAGAAATCTAAGCTCTACAACAGCCCCTGTGCGGGGGAGTTCCAAAACTACGTTTCCCTTGTTGTTAATTTCTATATTTTCCATAGACTCGGGATTTTTACGCTTAAGAGAAGACAAATCAATCACAGTTTCGTTCGGCTCCGAACACACAGGGCAAGTGATGGTTACGTCATAAGTTTCTCCATAAGCATCAATTCTCGCGGCGGTCAGGATTGCGTTTTTATCACCAAGCAAAAGACTACTTGCCTCAATAGACTTATCTACGAGAATGCTCTCCACCAATCGATCAACTGCCAAACCACGCTGAATCAAAGATTGAGAATTTAATATCTCCTCTTCTCTGGTGGTCATATTTTTAATTTCAACAACGTTTTGATTACAAAGTGCATGTTCAGCAGAATAAAACTTCCCCTCGGAAGGAAGCTCTACAAAACTAGTAGGGACTTTGAATGTTAAAGATTGTTCAGTTGAAGCTGGTGTGGTTTCGGTGGTCGCATTATGCGAAGCAAGCCTCTCGGCATTTCTAGACATTTATACCTCTATCTTATTTTTTATCCCAAGTAGCATAATCATAAGCTAAATCAAGAGTAATGTTAAGCAATTCTTCTGAAGCATAATCGTTTTCGCCCCAATTAATACTTACAATCATGGGATTGTGAATCGACCACTTTTCAATTACCTTGCCAGCGCCCTTGTCGTCTACTCCAAGGGTTTCAATCGTAACAGCACCAAACAATTCAGCAAACGACTTCTTGGTAAAGGTCGCAGCCGACGTGGCTTCATCGGCGGATCCTATAGGGGGCGTATATCCCGCTTTCTTTATCCACGCATATAAAACCCCCGACGCATCCGGGGAGCCAGGATCTCTAAGAGTGACTGAAATATTATTCCATTTGGCGCGACCGGGATATTTAAAAGTATGATTTAAATATTGATGTTCGATCGCTGTGATTTCCATGGAGGGGCGCGTGACTCGCGAACAAACCCACATAGGAAGTTCCATAGGACCGTCGCCCTGCTTTGTGCCAAATTTGAATAAAAACCTGTGTTGTCTCTTGGGGACCGAGTCTTTATTTGCCCAATATGTTGCTGCCATTCTCTAATTCTCCCTTAATCTTCAAACGATGCGCCAGTGTTCGTGATAAAGAAGTCTACCGCAATAAACTCAATAGCACGGGTTGGCTTAATAAATAGTTTCGCATACATAATATTCTGATCAATTAAATCAGGAGTCGTCGTTGTTTCATCTAAGACCAACTTATACTCTTGAATACCAAAGCGTTGCTGTACATCAATGAGCATCGGAGTGGCTGCTGCAATGAAACGACTCCAAGTATTTTGAACGTTCGGCTCAAATAACAAATTAGCAGCAATCAGCGAAATTTCTCGCTTAACATAAATTAACATTCTGCGAACATTAATTCTATCAAGTGCCGATCTTGTTACCTGCAATGTCTTTTGTCCAAACACAACTACTCCTTCATTGGGGAACGTCGCGATAGGATTAATGCGATTTTCATACAGATTGTCCCGATCCTTCGAAGAAAGTCGCAACGTTGCATTTAACACCGGAATGCCGGTAAGACCCGTGCTTAAGCCACCCCTGGTAAACCCAGCCGGTGCGAACCACGGTCCTTTCACCGAATCCGTATAAGACATAACGCCCAGAGCCACAACAGACGGTGGCAGATAAACCACCTTATTTGTGTCATCATCGAGACACTGCACCCATGGATAGTAAGCACAACCGAAACTGCTGTTAAGCTGTCGGTCCCTCATCGATCCAACAGCCGTGTTTACATCACCTGTAACCGTGGTGGATGTGGCACTATCGTTGGTTTTGCGGTCAGCGATGGGCAAGAAGCCATTTTCAATATCCATCACGCACAGTGCATCCCCACGATTCTCACAATGTTGCATAAGCCTCTTCGTCAAACCGGGAGTTGATAAAGAGGGAACCGAAGCCAAATTAAATTGAATGTCTTCAGGGTGCGCACACAAATCGATCGCACGCTTATAGGTTTCAAATACATACGAAGTAGTATCAGTTTTATTATCAGCCAATCCGCTACGGAAAGGCTCCTTTTCTTTAATATCAACACCGTCAGAGCCACCGGCAAACACTGTAGTAAATTTCGCTAAGTTTAGGTCAATAACCTTTTTATAACCACCGTTGGCACTAACAGAGGTGCCCGCTGTTCTATAAGTGCTCGACCAGTAGGCACTATCAATACGATTTGCGCTAGTATAACTAGACGAAATATCGTCCAGCGAAAAATTCCAGCTAGGAGTGGTAATTCCAGCAATAGCCGTAAATGACGTTCCAAGACTAGAAGGTTTCACCTTTGTCAAGTCTTGATTATCCGCCGCATAAAGCGGATTGTTTGCAGACTTGCCGGTATAAGCACCCCAATAAGCATCTCTCGCATTAATGGTTGCGCCGCCAGTAAAGCTCGTTCTAATATCCACGCCGGGGAAATTCACTTTCAAGTGTGTATACAGTGTGTCTCCCAAAAAGATTTCGCAAGACGACGAAACTGCGCCCGAGACGCCATTTGTACTGCGACCACCTCTTAAAAATGGTCCTTCGGCAACCGGCCACACATTCGCGCCGTTGGTGCCCGAGCCGTATTCATTGGACGCACTTAAATATGTTGCAGACTTGTATTGAATTGGTCCCAACACGCCGAACGGGATAGATTCCTTGTTCTGCGTACCATTAGCTACGGAATTATCCACCTCAACATACATGTATTTCGACTTATTATCATATTGCCCAATAGTTCGATTAACATTGTTGATCGTATCATAAAAAAGATATTTATTTCCAATCTTTCTCGCCACATAGTCAGGTGACGAAGAATCTAACGAACAATTGCTATATCGCTCCACGACCTCCAACACTTCATCGGTGTCATCTATTTTTCTTAAGACCACATCGAATGAGCCGTATGACCCTGAAAGCGAACCATATCGAATATTACTAATACTGACCTTCAAATTATTTTGTGTCCACTCGCCGGCATCGCGGGCGTGGAGCTTAAACAGTCTCTGCTGATTAGCAGGGTCAAATGAACTCGTATCGGCATTAAAATCTTGTGTAATAAACCAATTGGTTTGAGCTTTTGTAGAAGCTTGTCGGAAAAGACTACCGTCCTCGTTACTGGTGCCGGATGCCTGCATTTTCATCATGACGCCAAAGCAGTTAGTAGCCCCCTGCGTAATTAAGTCGACATCTGACAAGCGATTTTCAAAAGATTCACCCAACCAGAATTTTTCTAAAACATTAGAGTCATCAATCTGAGTTGAATTACACAACGAAGGATCTGTATTAAAAACATTTCTAATAAAAAATTTACTATTTGGATTAAAATCAAATATATATGAGCCAGTGGTGCTGCCGTCTGACCTTCTTGGTTTGTCCCCATACACCGATAACTTAAATCGACACGAAGTTGGCGCACCGTCACTCACTGGCACTATCGGCACCGCGTTGGCTCGCTTGGGCTCGCCGCCGAATTGACCAAAAGTGTTGCCGGAAAGTGCCAAATTTGTCGCGGCGGCGGATGAATACCATATGGCGGCGAGCGTACCCGTCGAGGTAGTCAGGCGACCAGCGGCGGTGCCCGAAGCAAACAGAAACAGACCAAAGGCGTCGCTTCCGCCGGGACCAGCCTGCCAACCAGCTTTTCCGGCGGCGGTGGCGTCTGCATTTTGCTTGCCGAGCAAACGAATAAAAGTTAATTTATCTGAATTTTTTAACCATGTTTTGGCTGCATATGCACCATAAGTAGTTCCCGCTTTATTACCATCTCTCCAAACATCCTGAGTTGTCTTTGCGCTATAAGGCGCACCAAAAACATTAACAAACTCTGAATAGGAGTTAACCTCTGTAGGTCTCATCGCAGGACCGCGATCACTCCGACCTATAATAACCGGACCCACGGGTTCGGGAGAGGCGGCGGTTTGGCTCTGATCAATTTCTTTTAAAAACACACCGGGTGATACAAATTTAAACTTTCTTTCTGACATGTGATTTTTCTCCCACAATTTCTTCTTAGTAAATAGTCTTAGAAAAAATGAAAGTCTTTATGAGTCAAAAATTGTTTTTTCTTTGCCAAAACGCACTTTGACTTGATTTTCCCTGATGGCTACTGTTTGTTGCACTTGATTTTCGCCCTCACCAATTAAATAACCTTCCACACGAATAGCGAGTGATGTCTCAAATCGACGTTCGTCGGTTTCCAAATTAGCAACATTATTATTAGTCGTAAAGTCCTGATCAATAAACCCCTCAAACATATTAGTGTTTTCTTGCATATAAAATGTGTGTACATTCCCATATCTATTTATAAATGGTGTTAATATAGAATTCATTTGTTGCTGATATTCTGTGCGTAAAACCACTTCGTAGGTTATGTGAATCCAAGTAGGTGTCGGAATTGTTACAAATTCATAGACCACTTCCTTGTTATCATAGCGATTAGTGTTTTTTACTCCCTTGACTCGTTTTGCGCCAGCGTTAGCAAAATTTCTAGTTTTGTCCGGTTGAATTTTTCGTGCCACTGTATATACATTTTTACGACGATCATTAGAATAAATTAACCCACCCCCGAAAAGACCTGTCCGTTCGCGATCTTTTAAAACAGCAGAACGCTCTACCGTAATAACGGGTAAAATGATGGTTTCTCTGAGATCTCGCAACTCAGGTCGGTGCTTTAACTGATAAGCTCTTTCAGCGCCCGCCCAAATTACAGGAACTTTTTTAAAGCCTTCGTTAGTTTTCGCGAAAAGATCAAGCTCATCATTGACCCAGTTATAAATGGCGCGGTCAAATGTTTCCAACGTACACGGCTCGACTATTTGTTCAACTGGCATTGAATACTCCCTGTCGTGCTTTTATACATTCGGCAAGAATTTCATATTTTTGACCACCTTGACCAAATAATCTTTTAGACCCCGTAAGCTTAACTATTTCATAATAATCCCCGTCATAATAAACAAAATCGCCAGCCCTTACATAAAGATTTTGATCTTCAGTTAGTCTTTTGCGATTAAAATATATATTAATTCTTTGGCGCTTATCATACCCCATCGCATTATTGGTAATGTCACTCGGTGCCGTTTCAACTCTAGCATAAACGCGCACAGGTGGTAAAAACGTTTTTTCTATTGCTTCACCATAAATGGGATGAAAATCAGTGTGGTCCAAGCTGATGGGATAATATGCCACGACCTGTCCAACAACATTTTCTATTAGTTCAGTGTTAACTTGTCTTACTAAATTTCGCTCTTTCTCTCCAACAAAAAGCGGAGGGGGGGGAGCATCCGGTCTTGTAAATTTAGCCATCTAAATTACCCCACATATATTGGACTTGGAACTTGTTGGAATACCTTGCTGGTAGATTCAACAATGCTCGCATCTCCTTCGGCAAGGGCACTATAAGTCACCTCATCCAAAAATGCCTTAAGCTCATCGCGTAATGCCGTCTGTTCCTCTCTGGCTTGGGAAATTAAATCGGACCCATTGAGAGTCACCGAATCATTCGGAATGGGTATAGTGGCAAACTTACTCCTTACTTGCCCTAAAATTTCCTTACACAGAGCCAACGCAAAACGCCGAATCCATTGTTTGCCAATTGAATTAATATTTGCATATGGAATATTAGCAAAGGGAAGAGTGTTGGCATTATTGACACCCTTCACCCCCCGTAAACGAGTAGTGTCTACATAATTTGCATCCTCATCAATAGTGAACGTAAACCAAATGAGATCCCGCGAAGGATCAACTGTTGCATCAGGTGCTGGAAAAATCTTCAAATAATTGTTTTGAAGCTCATATGAATAATTGGAATATCTTGTTTTAATGTTGTCCTCATAAGCCATAGCTTGTAATTTATTTTGCCACACAGGAACGATCTCCCAAGTCGTATTGTCTGCCCACTGACCATAGGTGCCTAAATTGCCCACAGTTTGGATGCCGCCGTAATTTCCAAAAAATCGCCACATGGATGCTGGTGTCTTATAAAAAACCTTTCTAATCAATACTTTTTTATTATTGACTTTGTTATAAAAATCAGAACTGGCAATAGAAGAACTGTTTTGAACAACAGATTGCAAATCATAAAGTTGTTTTTTTGTTTCCAAGACAAATGAAGCCGAATACTCTCTTAACGTTCCTCCATATCCAGCTTCTGTCGAGATGCCCTCTGCCACACGTCGAGCATAACCAAAGCCAAAATTGGGAAAATCTTTCGAAGCATCAGAAGCGCCCGCTGAAATTTCTCCATCCTCATCAAAAGAAGAAGTGGCGGCACCAAGCATATCAGATAAAACATTTTTGGCTTGATGGGAATTTACAATATAAGAATATTCCAATACTGCCTCTTGATAAGCCGCATAAACGTTTGCTGCCTTAATTTCAATATCAAGAACGTCGCCACCCAATTTTTTATAAACATAAGCAACCTGATCCGTTGCGCCGCTAATAAAGGGGGCACTTCCTGCGTAAACAGTAAATGGTAAAGCGGCTGTAACAAGAGTTGTGCTTCCTGTAGATGTTAATACAGAGGTGCTAACAGTTGAAGATGGTGAAAGTTGTGGAACTGGCATTATATAAAACCCTCTCACTAAATAGTTTTCCCTAAAAGAAAACCCCCGCCGACCCGAAAGCAGACAGGGGAATTCTCAACCAAAAAGGTTATTTTTGGTCTTTATTGTCTTAGACAAGATCCTCGACAATAACCAAGCCATACATATCAGGACGAACCATCTTCTTCGCATAGCGAGTCATGACACCCTTGCGGGGCACGAAATCTTCTGTTCCGAAAATAGTCGGAGTGACCTGTAGTGGAACATAGGGAGCATAAACATAGCCGCTCTCTAAGAAGCTGCTACCCTTACGACCGACCAGAACAACGTTCCTTGGGAAGTAGGGATCGACATAAATGTCAAACTTCTTCGAAAGTGAACCAACGTTCTGTGCACCGGCTGTGCCCTTATTACTATCAACAGCAACATTAGCACGGAAACCAGCAGTAAACTCCAAAACGCCTGCGACTTCAGGACCACAAACAAGGAAATTTCCGCCGCCACGAACAGTCTTGCGATGAATTTGAGCCGAAACATCGTTGATAGTCTCGATCAAAGTCTCATACCACTCACTAACCGTGCCGGTGAAATCAGGAGTTGCCGTGGTAGCCCCAATCTCCACTCCAGTATCGCGATTGACGAACTTGCCCGCCTTTCGACTCCAATACTTAGTGCCAGCCTTTGCTCCGATCATGAGATCCTCAAGAATCTCCTGATCGATTTCAAGAGCAATTTGCTCAGAAAGAATGCTGGTAAGCTCGACTTCGGCATCAAGATTGTGGTAAGCATTGAGATCCTGTCCCAATTCTGGTGACCACTTAGCCTTGAGCTTCTTTGTCATTGCCGTAACAGCTACACTGTCCACCTTGATGTCAATTTCGGGCAGATTCTTAACATTTTCCAGACCCCAACCGGGCGTGGTGCTAGTGCCAACAACCGAACCGACAGCGGTCCCAGTAGCGAAATTATCCTGCACCGCCATCGTCCAAGTGTCGTTGGTGCCCAGAGAGGTCGAAAGTGCATTGGTGCTGGTCGAAGTAGTCGTCGCAACAACAATTAAGACTCGACTTGTGTCAGCGGGATCGATACGATTTAATCGGCGCTGGTGGATGCCGGGAGTAAGACCACTACCCGTCATGGTGATCAAGTTATCCATATCAACCTTAGCGTCGATTAATGTTTGTGTAGGAACCGATCCCACGCAAACGTTTGAACCAGACGGAATATCGTTATCATAACGAAGCAACTGGTCAAGCTTGGCAACCGTAATTAGCGTTGCATCCGTGGTATGGGCAGCGCCCTGTGTAGACGCCACAATTCCGCCACCGTAATTACCAGAACCAATAATAGTAACATCCGCCGTGACCGAACCGGTAGACGAAGCATAACCATTATTAAGGTTATACGGACCCTTATCAGCGTTTGCCAAACCACCGATACTCAGACCACCAGTGATCTGGCTACCAACTGCGTTGCCGCCGAACAGAGATGCCTCTGTTGCGCCATAACCAAGACGTGGAAGACCAGCGCCATCGGTTGAAGTGGTAAAGTCCAAGAAGAAAATGAGACCGCTAGGCAGACTCATCGGCTGGACCGAGACGAGATCATTAGCGATCAACTCGCCAAAAACACGTCGAACGATTGGAAACGCGACGGCTGAAAAGCCCTCGACATCACCGCGTGCCTGTCCAACGCCGCCCATTGAGGAAGCTTCACGAAGAAGTTCCTTAGCTTGGCTCTCCAAAAGACGAGCCATATTGTTTCTTTTAACATCACAGTCGAGACCTTCTAACAGTCCGGTTTGTTCCCACTTATTCATGAGAGCAGCACCTTCTTTACCGAGATCGCGAGCAATAATGCCTTCAGTTAATTTTCCTAATGCAGACATAATTGTTTACCTCCTATGGTTTATTAATTCCTGCTAGCTTCTTCCAATGATCATACATCGGAGAAGCTTTATTAATTTCTTCCTTCTTACGGGAAGATAAAACGAGGGAACGGTTTTTGTTTACTGTCTCAAGCAGTGATTCTGGCGCATTGTTTTTGGTGCTACCCACTGTGTCTTTTAAAGCTTCATAAACGAGCTTTGTTTCCTCGACGCTTTTAGCGTCATTCACGGACTCAACAATTTTAGATTTTTGTCGAGTATTCAATTTTGTGCTCTGAAGTGTTTTACTAGTGTAAAACAACTTCGCATTCTGTAAATTAGTCTTAGCCATTTTCTGCTTCATTTCAATTAAAACTTTTTGGCTGGCAACTAATTTTCTTTCGTTCTTTTTATTGGTCTCAACAAGCTTTTGGTTGATTTTCTTATGTTTCTCGACCAGGGCTTGGAGTTCCTTGTGTTCTTTTTGAAGTTCGCCGATGGCGTCTCGGGTTTTTTCTATTTCGATTGCAGCCTTCTTTTGGGCTGGAGTGGAGCCGAGCCAGCCATCTGAAACAGGCTCAACATCAAATGTAATTTCTTCAAGTAAGCTTTCCACCTCAGATGCATCCAGACCTTCTAGTGCCTCTACAAGTGCCGTCTCTTCGTCTTCGGGCTGCATTTCTTCAGGGGGAACAGAAGCTTCATAATCAGCCATTAATTCATCAAAATTGATTTCGATCTCTTCATCATCATCGGGGCATGGACAAAGCTTTTCGCCTGCCGAAGCGGCATCTGGAATTTGTGCGGCAAAATCAGTGTCGGGCTGTTCAGTATCGACTCCAAGATCTGCGGCACCAGCCATTTCATCTTCCATTTCCGCTTCGTCTTCGGCTTCGCCTTCATCAAGAATGTCTTCTAAGGCTTCTTTAAGTTCGACTGAATATTTTTCAATAATCATTTGTTCTGCGTTCTTTTGCGCGGCTTCTTTAAGCTCTTTTGCGTCGGCAATCGCCTTTTCGAAGAGTGTTGTCATTATACTCGCTCCCATATGATACTAAACATCGTTAATAAATAGTATACTGTAGAATAAAAAGAATTAGGGGTTGTTTTGTTGCTGAATTTTGCGGGCTATTTTTTTTCTGCGAAGTTTTTTGAGGCGTCTCTTTTTCGAAGCTGAAACAAATCGAGATCGATCTTTGACGGCTTCAATGATGCCTTCTTTCTTTACTTTTCTCGAAAATCTTTTAATCAATCTTTCGGGGGATTCATTGTGATAAGCCCTAACATAAACATTTGTTGGCATAATTTATCCCTTGGCTATTTTTTTCCAATGACGACCGCCGAGTGCCATAATACCAGAAATATCAACACCGGGGTCGGATGGAGCAACACCGGAAAGTGCGCTCGCCTGGGTAGACGGTTCAGACGACGGTGCGCCCATTGGCGTGACACCTTCAAAAATGTTTTTATAGGCTTTATTGCCAATAGCCGAACTTAGTCTTTTACGTTGTTCGTCCAAGCGTCTTTTTTGTTGCTCAATGGCTTCTTGATTGTGGTTGGCTTGTGGTTCGGGAGGGGGCTCGGTTTTAGGACTCTCCACTATCACATTGCCGATGCCTTTGGCGACCTCACTAACAACTTTAGCCAAAATGCCTTCGTCCACTAACACTTCGTGAATACACTCTCGGATAAGAGGCTTCATCAATTTTTTTAAATCTGTTCTTTTCATTGGTTATTTAATAAGAATGTCGTTGAGCGCACGATTGATTCGGTCGGCTTTTGTATAAATATCTCTTTCCTTCGCTTCTTTCATTAAGTATGCGCCGGGGGTTGAAGCTTCGGAAACAAGATCGAAACAAATCAATTGGAAGTCATCTTCTACAATTGTGGTGTCGCCATCTTGGCGAGTGGAGCCCAAACCACGGGACGAGATACCCATCGAACCACCATCTTTAACAATCTGCTGCGCGATTTTGCCCGAAGGGGTGTTAAGAATTTTTAATGTTCCATAAACGCCATCGCCTTCCATATTGATATCAACAATAATGTGAGAGGCGTTTTTTAATTCGACAACTGAACTGTCGGGGTGATCTAGCTCTCCGTAAGATCTGTTTTCTCGGACAATCTTTTTATAATTTTCTACTTCACGCAATAGTGTTTTGGTTTCATACACTCTGCCATTACCATTTTTCTTTTTGCCCTGCTGAAGCAATCCCTTCAAATACATAAAGCCGTCATTCTTTTGTTCTTCGGTCAAAAGCTCTGGGTCATATTTTAAATTATAATATTCGGTTAATAACTGTTTCTTGTTCATAGTCAAGATCCCTTACAACAATTAGTGGGGGGACGGAGCATCCAGTGATTATCAGTGTAAATGTTAATGTTCATCATTTGCCTCTAGTTTTATTTTTATTCCCTCATCGCCGAAAAGCTGACTAAGAATGTAACTTGTCCCCGAACTTAAACAGCCCAATAAAAATGGGTTGACCACATTAAGTTCAAAGGTAAATAGTTCTGTGTAGAAAGAAAGTCCGTAAACAAGCACCCCCGACCAGAAGCCCAAACACATCGAGCATCGAAACAGTTCCCCCAATTTGCCCTTAGTTGGGCGAATCGGATCAAAAATTGAACCATAAACCAATATTTGAGTCAAGCCATAGGCTATAAAAACAAAATATATAAGCTGCATTTAATACCTATAGACTAAATGCATACGAGAAGGCTGCGGGTTATCAGGGAGGACGCCCTTCTCGGGGGCTTGAGGAACTTCCCCCAAAGCTGTGCTATCTTCTTCAGTCGGGTCGGTGAGCCAGTCCATGATTTCTTCCTCATAATATTCATCATAAATCTCGCTCTGTTCTGTTACTATAAATTCACCGATAAGATAGGTAAGAACCTGTATAACAGACTGCCCAGCACTTGGCTTTACAACCGGGGCTTCCAGTGATCCATAAACCGAACCGCCCTGAATATTTTCAAACTTAACCGCGCCCTTGTTTGCTAATAAACTAAATAATCTTTTAAGGGCAGCATATGCCTCGTCTGTATATTTGCCATTTTTGGCGAAGGCAAGCACCTTTTCCGGTTTTAAAACAATATCAATTTTCGGATGAGTCAAAAACAATAAATCCCCATCAAGACCCTTCTTAACAGGGATTTTTTTAGTGATAGAAGGCTTTTCTTTTTTTACTTCTTGCTCTTCTTCTCTTTCTTTAACCTTTCCAACTTTTAATTTAATTGTCATCCGAATTAATCTCGCTTACAAGTTTTTGAATCTTTAAAATATCGATAAGCTGTGTTTCACAAATCTCAGACTTTTTAATTTCGTCTAAAATCCCGATTACCTTGTTAGTGTTTTCTAACATAATACTGTCTGTTTTTATCTCTTCTATTTCTCTGCTCTCTTGAAGTGCCCTTTGAAGACGGACTATTTCTTCATTAAGGTGAGAAAGGAGTTGTGTCTTATCTGCCAAATATAAAGCAATTGTTTTCTTTTGTTCTGAGAGAAGTACCTCATATTCTTTGTTAAAATTCCTAACAAATTGTTTGAATACAATATTATCAACTTCCTTGATTTGCCTCTTGGGAGTGCCCTTTTTCATCATCTCTTTTAAGAGGTTGCCCTCCAAAAGAACCCGATTTTTAACCGGTGTCGATTCGCCGAACAGGGCGGCAATGCTCGCCAAGGAGCGATAACTGGGGACAAAATTGTTGTAAAGCTTTGAGGAGAGCTTGCGATTAACTTCGGCAATTAATAACGACTGCCCCTTAAAGACCTTCTTCTTATCAAGCTTTGAATAATCTGAGCGGCATTCATAAAGAATTTTCTGAGCCGTGAGGTGATCTAATCCCCTACTTTCATAAATATTTTTAAAAAGCTGAAGTTCTTTATAAAGAATTCGATCCTTTGCAAAATGCTCTTTAATAATTTTTAAAGCGACTTTTTTCCTTTTGGTATCGCCGCGAATGGCGGCTTTGGTTATTTCCCGAACCAACGTTTCAAAAAGAAAAGCGGTATTACGCTTCTTGTTGTGTTTTAGTTTCATTAATCTTCTCCAAACTTTCTATTAGTTTTTCGATTTCAGTATTGGATTTTAGAATGCTTGATTCCATATCCTCATAAATAGTTTTGTTCTCGGCAAAAACGTAGCCTTTAGCGAGTTTATCCAACCCGCGCTTGCCTGTGGGGTCTCCTCTGCTATAACTGAACGGCTTAGTCACCGCACCTGTGCTGCGGGTGCCTGCGCCTGCTTGGCGACCATCTTCCCATTTTTTCTTGGGCTTGTAATTTTTGCCCTTGGACTTGTTAGTGGTTGTTGTTCCGTCTGGGAAGGTGTAATGAACGGTATCTTCATCAGCCTCGGTTAGTTCTTCATCTCCCGGTTCTGCTAGGAGATTCGTTTCCTCTTCTTCACCGCCGAGATCAAGGTCTCCTTCGTCGCCAAGGTCTAACTCTCCCTCTTCACCGCCAAGGTCTAAACCACCGCCTTCACCACCCTCCATTTCATCTTCGGCAATGATTGCAATTGCCTTGTTGAACCTAGCATCATAAAACATTTCTTCTTCGTTTCTAATAAATTCATCATCAGTCATATTAAACAAGTTTGTAGCAATCCAGCGTCGCGAAACAAAGCCTTCGGTCGCATTAGAAGCCACAGAAAACTTCTTTTCCCAATGTTCTAATTCTTGCAACTCGGCAATCTTTGATGGATTATTGAGCTTTAATTTAAACGACAAAAGATCTTCACCACGATATCCAAGAATATACAAATGAACTAAACACATTTTTTCAATTTCGGAAAGAACAGAGCGTTGTAACCTTTGGATCGTTCTTGCAAAACGAATATCTTTTTGAGCCAATGTTGTTTTGTCTTCTTCGGCTCCCTCTCCTCGTGCCAGATAAGACCGAGGAATCTTCAACGCTGAAAAGAGTTTATCTCTGAGATACTGAACATCGTCAATATCTCCTGTAAATTGACCGCCAGGAAGTGATTCAATGCGCGTTGAGGTGCCCCCGCGCACGGGCACAAAATAATCTTCGTCAATACTCATTGGATTATAGCGCAAATCAACCCGACCAGTTTTAGAATCAACAACTTGATTCCGCTTCATCATCGTTTTAATGCGCTCCATGTACTGCTCAATATCGGCTGGGGCGATGTTTCCAACGTCAACATAAAACACTCGCCGTTCCGGGGATCTCACCACGCGATAAGCCATCATAGCGTCTTCCATTAACGTAAGCTGACGCCAAATGCGTCGAGAGGGATCTAAAACTGAAGTGCCGTAGGGAGCATATTTATCATTGCCCAAAATTCTAAAATGAGCTATTTGCCAATTTTCGAAAGTCATCCCACTAGCATTCCACTGAAATTGGAGATAGTTGGGGTTTGTTTTGTCTTCTCCCTCTAATCTTTCAATCTCATCAGTCGGGAGAGCAAGAACAGACTTTAAACCCAACTTCTCGTCAACGTCCAAATAAAGAAAGTAATCCCCATACTTACACATCGAACGTGCCCAGCCATAAAGATTAAATTCAATGTTTAAAACTTGATATAGTAACGTTTTAAGAACAGAACGAATCTCGTCGTTATAACACTCAATCCTCATCAGTGGCTGAAGATCGGAAAAGGTTGTCATTTCGTCAGCATAAATATCTAATGAAGAAGCGATTTCGGGAGTAAATTCCATCTGGTCAAAGTCCATATAGCGTTCACCCCTGTTTTGTTCATTAATGTATCTGGCTCTAAAATCATCGTAAATGTTATAAGAACTTTTTTTAAAATGTGCGCCGGATAAAGACTTAAACTTAGAACCAAATTTTTCTACTTGACCATAGCGATAACGGCGCTGTTTTTCGACCTTGTAATCAACGAGTGGACCAGAAAAGAGTCGCGTTAATGTCTTATAAAGTTGCGATTGGTTATCTCTTGGGTTTCGATTATTATCTGTCATTTGTTTTATCCTTTAAGTAAGCCCGCATATTCCATCTGTAAATTTGTAACTCCAGTTCTGGAAAAAGAATCTTGCGTACTTTTATATCCCGCCATTCCAGACATACGAGTATCCAACGAACTATTTGATATTGACATTGCCCCCATCATTGCTTTTCGATACTCCAATTCCCTCTGATTAACCACAAGGGCTGTGTCTCTTACCCAACAAGAAATCGCCAAAGACATAACCAAATCGTCATTATAACTTCTTTGAGCTTCGGGGCGACCGTTGTTCCAAATAAAAGTTGTCATTTCATTATACGTTCTTGCCGAATTTAATTTAATTAGTTTGTTTCTCACGAACTCTTCTGCTTTCGCAATAATAAGAGGTCTGGTCTTGTTGGTTGTTGAAAACCCAACAATTGAATTTGTGCGCTGTTGGGCTTCAACCTCATTAACATATTCGTGAGTCCCCTTGATAGAATAATACAAATTGGGATGCTCCTTGTCAATGAGCTTTTCCAAGACCGCAATGCCAAGGGAGTTATTCTCTACCACAGTTAAACAAAAACCATATTCTCTAGACGCATCGAACACAATTGTTGCAAACTCATCTAAGCTTGGTTTGCCCTGATACTCGGCTACTTGCTCAAATGTATCAAGTCTCCAAATGTGAAATACTGAGTAATCCTTGCCATCGCCTCGGGCTACATCGGCACTCAAAAGATATTCTGCGTTATCTTGGTGTTCTTCCCAAATCCAAAAGTTCCGATCGACGCCGACTTTATATTTGGGTTCGCACAAACCTTTTTGAATAATTTCCATGTCATCGGGATGGAAAACGCCCTCACCCGATTGATTAAAATTGCACTCCAATTCTTGAGCAATCTCTCTACGAGACATGTTGCGCGTTTCTTTTTCAAACCATTCTTTGTCTCGGTCTGGATGAACTTGCCACTTGAGTTTTATGGGGTTGAAATCATTTTTTCCTTCCTCGGCTTCAGTGTAGGCTTTGTGGAACCAATTGCCAACACCATTGGGCGACGAAAGAGCGACA
>Ga0209128_1000630_pt1 | contig 26026 bp, 28 predicted proteins | sample ETNvirnome_6_100_FD_184072 | JGI IMG/M metagenome (GOLD analysis project Ga0209128, IMG submission 184072) | Marine viral communities from the Pacific Ocean - ETNP_6_100 (SPAdes) (version 2) | ecosystem: Environmental > Aquatic > Marine > Oceanic | place: Pacific Ocean | collected 2013-06-19 | reverse complement strand
CGCAGTACTTGGCACCGATTTGGCTGGAGAAATTGTTGCTATCGGCGACGGCGTCACCGACTTTGCAGTAGGCGATGCCGTTTATGGCCTGACTGGCGGAGTGCGAGGATTGCAAGGCTCATTGGCTGAATATGCCAACGTAGATGCTGAGTTACTTGCTCTCAAACCGAAAAATTTGTCCATGCGTGAAGCTGCGGCTTTACCTCTGGTTGCACTTACCGCTTGGGAAGGTTTGGTTGACAAGGCGAATGTTAAAGCGGGCCAGAAAGTCCTTATCCAGGGTGGAGCTGGCGGAGTTGGGCATGTAGCTGTGCAAATTGCTAAGGCCTTAGGTGCCGACGTTTATGCCACTGCATCGACTGGAAAACAACAACAGCTCAAGGCGCTTGGTGCCACGCCAATTGATTATCACACTGCAAGCCCTGCTGAGTACGTGGACGCATACACCCAAGGCAAAGGATTCGATATCATTTACGACACTGTCGGTGGCTCTGTACTCGATGCCTCATTAGGTATCATTGCACATTATGGACATATTTTAAGCTGTGCTGCATTCGGCTCACATAACCTGGCACCGTCGTCATTACGCTCTGCAACATTGTCAGCGATTTTTGTGTTACACCCACAGCTCAGCGGAGAGGGGCGCAAACATCATGGTGACATTCTGCGGCAAATTACGGCTCTCGTTGAAGCTGGACAAATTAAGTCAATACTCGATCCGTTACGCTTCTCCCTTGACACGGCAATGGATGCACATAACGCTGTAGAGTTGGGGTCCATGGGTAAAGTAGTTATTGATGTAATTGCTTAAAAAGACATTGTTGAGGATGCATATGAGCCCAAGAAAACTAATTCGAACTGTTCGTTTCCATGAATTAGGTGGCCCCGAGGTGTTAACTATTGACTCGCTGGCGAGTCCAAGTTTGCAGGCCACTGATGTTCGTATTGCGGTCAAAGCTGTTGGGCTCAATCGTGCTGATGCCATGTTTAGGCGAGGCCACTATATAGAAAAGGCTGACTTCCCTTCGCGAATCGGCTATGAAGCATCCGGGATAGTCATTGAAGTCGGGGAAGAGGTGAATCATTTACGCCTTGGGGAAGAGGTTTGTATTGTCCCTCAGATGGGGCTTTCTCAGAATGGCTGCTACGCAGAAGAGATTGTCGTACCAAGTGAATATGTGGCACTCAAACCAGCAGGGCTAACCTTTGCTGAAGGCGCAGCAGCCTGGATGCAGTACCTGACAGCTTATGGCGCTTTGGTCGAAATTGCTAACGTGCAAAAAGGCGATGCAGTACTGATAACCGCCGCATCGAGCAGTGTTGGATTGGCTGCGATTCAAATTGTGAATTCTCTGGGGGGTATCCCTATCGCTACAACTCTAACAGGAGCTAAAAAGGCTGCTGTGCTCAAGGCTGGCGCGGCCCATGTGATTGCAACCCAAGAAGAACCGCTGCTGGATAGCTTGAGAAGCATCTTGGGAGCAAACAATTTAAAAGTCGCATTTGATGCTGTCGGTGGGCCGCAGATAGCTGAAATTGCTGAAGCAATGAGCCCTGAAGGAACAATAATAGTACACGGAGCATTAAGCCCCGAAACAACTCCTTTTCCCTTAAAAATAGCACTTCGTAAAAGTCTGACAGTTAGGGGGTATGTGTTTACTGAAGTTATAAAAGACATCGAGCGTTTTCGCAGAGCAAAGCAATTTATCCACTCGGGTTTATCCGAAGGAACACTCAAGCCTGTCATTGATCGAAGCTTTAAATTTGAAGAGATAGTGGCAGCGCATCACTATCTGGAATCAAATCAGCAGATTGGTAAAATAGTGGTCGAACTTGATTAACAGTTCGTAGCTTCCGCTTGTCTCTCAACTCAGTCAGTGCCTGATAATAATTAGCGTGCTGTAAGTTTCATACTTAGGCGTAAAGCAGGAACGCTTATTCGGCGAACTATAAATATCGAGATAGTACATGCAGAAAAGTCCGCTTTTCGCTCAAAGCGGTCACCTGCGCTTTGGCTGGTGTATCCGAAATCCAATGTATTAACCGCAAAGGTCCGGGTGTTCATTGATTTTCTGGTAGAGCGAATAGGCCTGAGGCCGCCATGGCTAAGCTACGCTTCGCTTTGAAAGACCTCTTATCCTTGTTTTTGTTGTTGAGATAGGACCCCTTTCTGGTTCATTTCTTTCATGATGTCATGGCAATACTGTTTCAGAGAATCCCTCAACAATCGCACTGCTGGCGTGATGGATTGTCGTGTTGGGCAAATCAACCATAACTCCGCAATCGGTGGCGTATAGTCTGGCATGACATTGATGACTCGGCCGGCCAACAGATCGTCCGACATGTCGAGACAGGATTTCACGGCTATGCCGTGTCCGGCCACGCACCAGCGTCTAACCAGATCGCCGTCGTTCGATGCCCGGTTGCCTTTCATTTTTACCCGGAACTCTTCACTGTCCCGTTTAAAGGTCCACAAATCGTAGGGAATATCCTGCAGCTGATAGAAAAGTCCGTTGTGAACTGCCAGGTCGTGGGGGTGTTCTGGCGTACCGTGTTCGCTCAGGTACTCGGGTGTTGCGCAGAGAAGGCGGGGAACGTCGCAGATTTTGAACCCATACAAGTTGGAATCGTCCGGTGACCCATACCGGAGGGCCATATCGACCGAATCCCGGAAAAAGTCCACATTACTGTCGGTAATCTGGACGCGTAAACTGAGCCCGTAGTGCGAGGCCATGAGCTGGTCAATCCAGGGCACTACCCGGTTCCTTCCCAGATCGGAGGAGACTGATAGCCGAATTTCACCTGCCACTGTTTCGCTGCTGGAATGAATGGACTGCCTGGCTTCGTTCAGTAATCCCAATGCCTGTTGGCATTGAGGCAGATACTTTTCGCCGGCTGCCGAGAGTCGCAGTTTGCGGGTAGAACGGATAAACAGCTCAACCCCCAATTCCTGTTCCACGCGCTTGACGGCGGCACTGGCGGTCGCGGCTCGCATATCGAGGCTGGTGGCTGCAGCGGTAATGTTCCGGAATTCAGCCACTTTAAGCACAACGGTCAGATCGTCGAAGGTCATTTTAAAAAATTATTTGATTATGTTTATGGGATTGGCCTGTTTTTCATAGTGTAAAGAGAGATCACACTGCTTACCACGATCAAACACGACCCGCTTACTGTGGAGAAAAACATGAAAGCTGTTGGATACACTGAATCCTTACCCATTAACGATCCGAAATCCCTGCAGGATGTTGAATTACCGAAACCAATGGCGAACGGAAGGGACCTTTTGGTCCGGGTCAGGGCGATTGGCGTCAATCCGGTAGATTTCAAGGTGCGTCAGCGTGCAGCGGCGGAGCCGGGCCAGTTTAAAGTTCTGGGCTGGGACGCTGTTGGAGAAGTTGTTGCGACAGGTGAGGGCGTCTCATTGTTCAAGCCCGGCGATCAGGTGTACTACGCAGGCGATGTAACTCGACAGGGCAGCAATGCGGAATACCAGATCGTTGACGAACGCATCGTTGGCCGCAAACCCGCCAGCCTGAGTGATGCGGAAGCCGCAGCACTGCCCCTGACTACCATCACGGCTTGGGAAATGCTGTTTGATCACCTCGGGCTTGAACAGCAGCAGCCGGGAAATGTGCATCCGACTGACCAGGTGATCCTTGTAACTGGCGCTGCGGGCGGCGTTGGTTCCATTCTGATCCAGCTGGCGAAGAAATTGACGGGTGCCACCGTTGTGGCATCAGCCTCCCGCCCAGAGTCCCGCGAATGGGTCGAATCATTGGGGGCCGATTTCGTTGTAAACCACCGGGAATCACTGCAGCGGCAGGTTGAACAATTGGTGTCAGAGGGCAAAATTGCCCCGATCACACATGTCGCCAGCCTGAATGCCACCGATCAGTATTTTGATGATTATGTGGCTCTGCTCCAGCCATTTGGCAAGATCGCTATGATTGACGATCCTGCTGAGCTGGATGTGATGAAAATCAAACCCAAGAGCCTGTCACTGCACATTGAATTTATGTTTGCGCGTTCTATGCATGGCGCCGATGATATGCAGGTGCAGCACGACCTTCTGGAGACGGTAGCGAGTCTCGTGGATCAGGGGGTTATTCGAACCACGGCTGGAAAAAACCTTGGTCTGATTAACGCCGAAAACCTGCGTGCTGCACACACCGAGCTGGAGGCCGGCAAAGCGGTTGGCAAAATTGTTTTGGAAGGTTTTGAGAAGTGAAGCCTTTGAAATTCCCGAAAGGGATGGCTAAAGCCATCCCTTTTGGTCACGCTGGTCATTCCTAAATTTCGGCTGAAAACACCTCAACCAAATAATCAATCATTGTAGTGGTATATGAGGTCCACTGCTTCGATTACGGCGGCTGTCTTGATTGCCGTTACTCTTTGAACAGGTGTTTTTGGTGAAAACGGAGATGCGACTCAATGAAGCTACTGATGAAATAGTAGCTATGGTCGTAACCCTGGCGAAAATTCAACTCAAGAGGGTAATTGGTGATCTCGGCCGCAGTCATTAGGGCCTCAGGATGAAGTTGTTCCGTGAGGAAATTGTCTGCGTCCCCCTGGTCGACTAGGGCTGGCACGAACCGACGGGACTCCCGTAGTAGCATACTGGCATCGTAATCGGCCCAGCGAGAGGTGTCTTTACCCAAATAGGCGGTAAAGGCTTTCTGCCCCCACGGGCAGTTGACCGGGTTGCTGATAGGGCTGAAGGCTGACACCGACTGGTATCGGTCGGAATTACGCAGAGCCAGGACCAAAGCTCCGTGACCACCCATTGAATGTCCGGCGATCGAGCGCTGGTCAGTGACGGGAAAGACAGACTCAATCAACGCTGGCAACTCATTCAATACATAATCGTACATGTGGTAATGCTGGTTCCAAGGACTTTCCGAGGCATTGACATAGAAGCCTGCACCCTGGCCAAGATCGTAACTGTCATCGTCAGGAATGTCTTCGCCACGTGGGCTAGTGTCCGGTGCCACAATGGCAATGCCTAGCTCTGCAGCCACGCGATGGGCTCCGGCTTTATTCATGAAGTTCTCATCGGTACACGTTAGGCCGGACAGCCAATAAAGTACCGGTACTCTTTGCCCGTTCGAGACCTGAGGTGGCAGGTAAATTGCGAAACGCATGGCGCAGCCGAGACTGTCGGACTGGTGACGGTACTGTTTATGCCAACCATCAAAACTTTTGTTGCTGCTCAGGTTTTCAATTGTCACAGGAAGCTCCATCGGTTAATGGGCCGCCGGTCCGGTTGGACCGGCGGCCGGCAGGGTTACTTGTCGAAATGGATGACACTGCGGATGCTCTTGCCTTCATGCATCAGCTCAAAGGCTTCATTGATATCATCCAGACCCATGGTGTGGGTGATGAAATCATTGAGCTTGAACTCGCCCTGCAAGTAGCGCTCGACAATACCGGGTAGCTCAGAGCGACCCTTGACGCCACCGAAAGCGGAACCTTTCCAGACTCGGCCGGTGACGAGCTGGAATGGACGGGTGGAGATTTCCTGGCCAGCCCCGGCAACACCAATGACCACTGACTCACCCCAGCCTTTGTGGCAGCATTCCAGGGCAGATCGCATAACGTCGACGTTGCCGATACATTCGAAGGAATAATCTACACCGCCATCAGTCAGCTCGACGATCACTTCCTGAATGGGCTTTTCGTAGTCTTTGGGATTGATGCAATCTGTCGCGCCCAACTGACGAGCCAGGTCGAACTTGCTCTCGTTAATGTCGATGGCAATGATGCGGCTGGCCTTGGCCATCGTGGCGCCGATGATGGCAGAGAGACCGATACCGCCGAGCCCAAAGATCGCAACCGTAGCGCCTTCTTCAACCTTGGCGGTGTTCATGACCGCTCCCATACCCGTGGTCACTCCGCAGCCCAGCAGGCAGACTTCTTCCAAGGGTGCGTCTTTGTTGACCTTGGCCAGGGATATTTCTGGCAGTACGGTGTATTCGGAAAAGGTGGAGCAGCCCATGTAGTGATGGATAGGTTGGCCGTCCTTGTAGAAACGGCTGGTACCGTCGGGCATCAGGCCTTTCCCCTGGGTTTCGCGGATTTTTCCGCAAAGGTTGGTCTTCCCGGAGAGGCAGAATTTGCACTCGCCGCACTCTGGCGTATAGAGGGGGATAACGTGGTCTCCGATCTCGACGCTTGTAACTCCTTCACCAACTGCTTCCACCACTCCGCCACCCTCGTGGCCAAGGATCACTGGAAAGTTACCCTCTGGGTCCTCTCCGGAGAGCGTGAAGGCATCGGTATGACACACACCACTTGCGATGACTTTCACCAATACCTCTCCCGCTTTCGGAGGCATCACATCCACTTCTTCGATTGACAGTGGCTGACCGGGGCCCCAGGCAATTGCCGCTTTTGATTTGATCATCTCAGCCATATTTCTCTCCTTTAATCACATTTGGAAGGCGGGAAACCGCCGGACTCGCCAGCTCATTGTATTTATTTCGTATTGATTGATAATGTGGTTATATATCAATTCACCTTTACCAATGTGGAATAATAGGGCTGATGAAAGCTGAAAAGGGCAGGGTATGTACCATTGGGAAGGCGTAAACGAATTCGTCGCTGTGGCGGAAACAGGAAATTTCACCCGGGCCGCCAAAAGGCTGGGCATTTCGACTGCCCAGGTCAGCCGCCAGATCAGTGCGCTTGAAACCCGGCTTTCCACTCGTCTTTTCTATAGAACGACTCGCAGGGTCTCCGCGACCGAGGCCGGGGAGATTTATTACCAGCATTGCCGACAGGTGCTGGAAGCTCTCGAAGAGGCGGAACGCTCAATCACGAATATGCAGTTAGTACCACGGGGGAGGTTGAAACTAACGGCCCCGGTGACCTACGGCGAGAAGTCGATCGCTCCCCTGCTCAACGACTTTGTGATGCGCTACCCAGAGCTCGAAGTAGAGGTGAACCTTACCAACCAGACGCTGGACCTGGTGGCCGAGGGTTACGACCTGGCGGTGCGGCTTGGTAAACTTGAGGACTCCACCCTGATGGCGAGGCGTCTAGCGTCCCGGACACTTTACGTTTGCGCCTCCCCGGCTTATCTCTCGGCCCGCGGAACACCGCATTCTCTGTCCGAGCTGGCCCACCACAACTGCCTTCTGGGCAATCTGGATTATTGGCGTTTCCAGGAAGCGGGCCAACCGCGCAATGTGCGGGTAAGCGGCAATATCCGTTGTGACAGTGGCAGAGCGCTGTTGGATGCGGCTCTTAAAGGCATCGGCATTGTTCAGTTGCCGGATTACTACGTAAAGCGGGCCTTGGATTCGGGTGCGTTGGTACCGCTGCTGACCCACTATCAGGAGGATGACGACGGTATCTGGGCGGTGTATCCCCATAACCGTCACCTGTCGCCGAAGGTGAGGATGCTGTTAGATTTTTTTGTGGAGTCACTTGGCTCCCAGGGCCGTGAACACCGATAAGATTATCAGTTAAACGTCAGGGTTTGGCCCGAGCTTCTTTCAACGGGTTCTACCCCGTTACTGCGGACATTCCTAAAAAGAGGCACAATGTGCCAAAGGAGTGTTCATGTCCAAACGCAGAAAATATAGCCCAGAATTCAAACGCGAAGCGATTGCTTTGACTCGCCAACCCGGTGTGAGCTGTCGACAAATAGCTCTGGCGATCGGTATCAATCCCAATCTGCTGTCCCGTTGACGCAGAGAAGCAGATGACGAGACGGAGAAAGCCTTTAAGGGCTCCGGCTCTCCCAGAGACGAGGAGGTTGCCCGTCTCAAGCGAGAGCTGGTCCGTGTGAACAGGGCTGGCCCAGGAAGAAACGAGGGCGTGCTGGTCGACAGACTTATCGACCACCAGGGATCAAGAATCATCTGGAGCGCGATTTCTCAGCACTTGAGCCGGACACCAAGTGGGTGACGGATATCACCGACGTACACACCCAGGAAGGAAAGCTGTTTCTGTGCGTGGTTCTCGACCTGTTCAGCAAACTGGTCGTGGGATGGTCGATACATCATCGGCAGGATCGTCACATGGTCGTCAGGGCGGTTGAGATGGCTGTCTGGCAACGCCGGGGAGAGGCACCTGTCATTCTGCATTCAGATCGCGGCAGTCAGTTCACCAGTGGCGATTACCAACGCTTCCTCGGTCGTAATCGCGTGGTAAGCAGTATGAGTGCTGTGGGGCACTGCGGCGACAATGCTGCTTGTGAGGGGTTCTTCGGAATACTCAAGCCAGAGCGTGTTCATCACCGGCGCTATCGAACCCTGGATGAGGCAAGGGCCGACATATTCGATTACATCGAGCGATTCCATAATCCGAGGATGCGACTTAGAGTTGCCACTCAGGATCGGAAGCTTTGCACCGTTTTATAACCGTCCGTGGAAACAGGGTAGAACCCTGGTGACCGTAAAGGCAGCGAGAGGCTGAAGGCAAACGTGGAGGGCGACTCGTCGCCGTGTGGGGCATTGTCGGACTAGGATGGATGTGAAAAACGCACCGTCCCTGGTGCCAAGACGCAAATGAAACTTCTAACACTTAATCGTGGCTTTCGGACTTCACTTCGCCGCGGATAACAACCTGTCCGCTATAGGGGGCCGGCTGAGGGGCTTCGACGCCCGGTTCATCGGATTTGCGATCTGCCAGAGTCGCGTGGGCAGGAAGAGCCGCTACCGCGATGAGTGAGGCGAGGGTTACCAGTGCAACTTTACGCATAACATCTTCTCCTGAGTTTGAATGAGTCAACGCTTTCATCGAAACCGCCTGGGTGGTCGGCATCTGATGGGGAGAAGTATGGGGCTGGGAAGGCGTCCTGAATAATTCCGAAACAATATGGGATACATCACCTCAAATTATAATAAGCCGTTTTTTACTGCCGAAACGTTCACCAGGGCGTTTTAAGATTCCATGCTACAAAACAACACAAACATATATTTCATGAGGTAGGGGGAGGATCCTATAATTATTCTTAGAAGTGAGTCTCAGGGAGTGAGCCTGAAAACGGCGGTATAAGTACCTATGCATCACTGGCTGTGATGTTGCGAATACCGTCTCTTGATTAGTCTGCCGCCCCCGTCATCCGAAAAATAGCCGCCAACTCGATTCACGCAACTGAAGCACTGGAGTTGGCCATGCGTTCCCTTTCACTCGCTCTTGCACTGGGTTTTGCCGCGGCGTCGTCTGCCAGCCTGGCTGGTGAGTCCGCCTCCGCCATTGCGCTGTCCACTGATAACGACCTGTTCGCCCCGACCCAGACCGACCGGGATTACACGGCCGGAGTCGCCATCACCTATTCCTCAAACTCCGAGGAGTTTAACAACAGCCTGGTTTCCCGAGCGGTGGGGGCCATCGACCAGGGCCTGATTGGAAGTTTTGGACGGCTGCCGGACCAGCCTGAGAACACCTCGGTGGAGTTCGGTGCCTACGGCTTTACCCCCGAGGAGATCGCGGCGCAAGGTATCGACAGGGACGACCGGCCTTACAGCAGCCTGGTGTATCTGTCCACGAGCCGCAGTTATCAGTCAGCCGGTGGCACCTCGGGATGGACCACCTCGTTGACCGTTGGTGCCTTGGGGTTGGACCTTTTCGAGCACGGTCAGAATATGATTCACAAGGCCATCAGCAGTGACAAGGCCGAAGGCTGGGATCACCAGATCTCCGAAGGGGGCGAGCCTACCTTGCGGTACTCCGCGGCCTACCACCAGTACCTGAATGGCAGTGAGCCGGACAGCAAGTTCAAGGTGACCTACTTCGGGAGCGTCGGATACCTCACCGAATTTGGTGCCGCCCTGGTGTTCCGGGGAGGGCTGATTTCGTCGCCGGATAACCGCTTCAACCCGGAATTGATGGCCTACGGTGAGCGGGCGCCCAGCGTTTCCGCGGTCGGCGGTCGGGAGAACTACTTCTGGGGTGGTCTGTCGGTGAAGGCCAGGGCCTACAACGCTTTCCTGCAGGGTCAGTTCCGGGATTCCGATCACGAACTCAGTGCCAATGATCTTAATGTGCTGCTGGCGGAAGTCTGGGCCGGTTACACCCACACCCTATGGGACAACATGGAGCTGAGCTACGTGCTGCGTGTGCAGAGTTCCGAAATCAAGAACGGTACCGGTGATCGCACTCTGGCCTGGGGCGGACTGGTGCTGAGCAAGCGCTTTGGCAGTCACTGACAACCGGTGTACATCACCCTGGGAAATACCATGTATACCGCTGAACAATTGGTTTTCAGCAAGAGCAGGGCGCATGGTTGGACTCAGTCATTACTGGAAACGGAGAAACGATATGAGCAACATCGTTGAAGTAAACGACAGCAACTTTGATGCGGCCGTTGGTCGTAACGACAAGCCCGTCCTGGTCGACTTCTGGGCACCCTGGTGTGGTCCATGCAAGACCGTTGGCCCCATGCTTGAGGAAATCGCCGACGAACTGGGCGATGACCTGGTGGTGGCCAAGGTCAACGTGGATGACAGCCCGGAAACGGCAGCTCGCATGGGAATCCGCAGCATTCCGACCCTGGCGCTGTTCCGCGAGGGCGGCGTGGTGGCCCGGCAGACCGGTGCCGGCAGCCTGGGCCAGTTGCGGGCCTTCGTTAAAGGCAACCTGTAACTCACCGGCTCGAATCAACACCTTCCCGTTATGGGAGGGTGTTTTTGTGTGCCGGTTGCGCTGCCCGCCAATGCTGGTCAGACTTATTCGGGCCCGTTGCCATGATTCAGGTACCCCACGATGAAAACCCAGGAGCTGCAACTCCTCTATATTTTCGACGCCATCATGACCGAGCGCTCGGTGACCCGAGCCGCCGAGCGTCTGGCCATGACCCAGCCGGCGGTATCCAACGCAATTTCCCGGATGCGTCAGATCTGGAACGACCCGCTGTTTGTCCGCAAAGGTCGTAACATCGAGCCGACGTCTTATGCCTTGAGCCTCTGGGACCAGGTGGGCGGGCCCATGTACGCGCTAACCAACGCGGTTTCAGCCACTCAGTTCGACCCCGCCAATTCCAAACGGAAGTTTCGCATCGCCGCTAACGACGTGATCGTTGAGATGGTCTGGCGTCAGTTAATCGAATTGCTGGAGCGGGAGGCGCCCGGTGTCGACCTGCACGCGGTCCCGTACACGCCCGATGGCACCTACGACGATCTGCGCGAAGCCCACGTGGACCTGGCGGTTGGCGTTCTGAACCAGCACGACCACAGCCTGCGGAGCACCTGGTTGTTTGAGGGTGGCTACGTGCTGGCGATGCGCGAAGGACATCCGCTGGCGGGCAAGCCGATCACCATGGAGGAATTCCTGGAGGCCCGGCATTTGCTCGTGTCCATGTCGGGCGACGCCCATGGTTTCGTGGACAGCTATCTGGACCAGAAAGGACAAAGCCGCCGGATTGCCGCCACGGTCAATCATTTCTCCATCGTGCCGCAGGTGCTGCGGGAGACCAACCTGATTGCGGCGGTGCCGGAGCTCATCAGTCAGGACTGCGGTTTTGTGAACGGGCTCTGGATGGGAGAGTTGCCCTTTGAGGTTGATCCCACCAGCCTGTACCTGATCTGGCACGCCCGCCATGACCGGGATCCCGGCATTATCTGGATTCGGGACCACCTCGAGCGCCTGCTGCGGGATCGCTGGCACGAAATCATGACCACCTCGCCCTGCGGGCGGCACCTGAAAGCGGTCTAACCGGCCAAATCACTAGGGCCTCAGACTGGAAGAAACAAGAAAAGAGATCGCGCTTTCAAAGGTCATGTGTTCTGCGCAACGAAAAGGGGGCTAACAGCCCCCTCTCGACATTATGCTTCAGCTAACTTTTTCAAGGTAAGGGTAGTCAATATAGCCTTCCGCACCCTGGGAGTAAAAAGTCGCCGGATCTGCTTCGTTGAGCTCGGCGCCAAGCTTCAGGCGCTCCGGGAGGTCCGGGTTGGCAATGAAGGGCACGCCAAAGGCGACAGCGTCGGCCAGTCCGGATTCGATGGCTTGTTCTGCTTCTTCACCGGTGTAGCCCATGTTGAGGATCAACTTGCCCTTGAAGTGTTCGCGGACCGGAGTAATGACGTCCGCTTGCTGTTCCCCGAAAAAGTCGCCGCGCATCAAATGAACATAGGCCAGGCCGTAGTCGTTCAGGCGCTTGGCGAGCCAGGTAACCAGACCGACCGGATCACTATCCTTCATGCTCTGGAAGCTGTTGAGGGGGCTCAGTCGAACACCGACGTTCTCGGAACCGAACACTCCGGATACGGCTTCAATCACCTCCAGCAGAAGCCGGGCGCGATTCTCGATCGGGCCACCGTAGGGGCCTTCTCGATGGTTGGAGCTATCACGCAGGAACTGGTCCAGCAGATAGCCGTTGGCGCCATGAACCTCAACACCGTCAAAGCCGGCGCGCTTGGCATTCTCGGCGGCGGTGCGGAAACCGTCGATGATGGCCGGGATTTCGCTGTCGGCCAGCGCGCGGGGAACCGTGTAGGACTTCTTACCTTCCGGTGTGTGCACTTCATCGCTGGTGATGGCAATGGCGCTGGGCGCTACCGGATCCTTGCCGTTGTTTAACACCGGGTGGCAGGCGCGGCCACCGTGAAAGATTTGCAGATAAATCTTGCCACCTTTGGCGTGTACCGCATCAGTGACTTTCTTCCAGCCTTCAACTTGCGCCTCGGAATAGATACCGGGCTCGCGCCAGAAGGCCGAATTGCCTTCGATGGCCATGGTCGCTTCAGCGATGATCAGGCCGGCAGAGGCACGCTGGGCGTAATACTCAACCATCATATCCGTGGGAACGTGATCAGCGTCGGCACGGACGCGGGTGAGGGGGGCCATGAAGACCCGATTGGCCAACTCACTGGCGCCCATTTTCAGGGGAGTAAAAAGTGTGTTCATAGCATCCTCGGGAAATTTTGTGTACAAGAGCTGATAGGATATCCGCCCGTTGGGCGGGCGGACTAATTCGGACGAGATATATCAATCATCATCCTGACTTATGCGACAGGCTGTTCATCTTTTCCTCCGGACAAGCGATCCGGAGGAAAAAAGCCGCCGGCAATCATTGCATTCTTCAGTTCGCCTACTTTTGCACGCAGGTCATCCCTCAATAGCCTCATTGCCGGCGTTATTGACTGTCGGGTAGGACAAATCAGCCACAGCTCGGATACCGGCGGCGCAGGAGGCGTGGGTTCAATTCTAGTTCAATTGATCAAACAGCTGACAGGCGCAAAAGTACTCGCTACGGCATCTCGTCCGGAATCGAAGGCCTGGGTTGAATCATTGGGTGCGGATTTTGTTTTGAATCACCGTGAACCCTTGCAGCCCCCGATCGAAACACTGGTGTCTGCCGGCAAAATTGGTTCTGTAACCCATGTGGCCAGTCTTAACGCCACAGATCAATACTTCGACGATTATGTGGCGGTGCTTAGGCCGTTTGGAAAGATTGCCATGATCGACGATCCCGCAAGCCTGGACGTAATGAAGATCAAGTCGAAGAGTCTGTCATTACACATTGAATTCATGTTCGCCCGCTCAATGCACCAGGCGGATGATATGCAGGTTCAGCACGACTTGTTGAATGAGGTCTCACGGCTTGTAGATCAAGGCTTCATCCGCACAACTGCAGGGAAGCACCTCGGAGCGATCAACGCCGAGAATCTACGTGCCGCCCACGCCGAACTGGAATCAGGAACCGCCGTTGGCAAGATTGTGCTGGAGGGTTTTGCCTGACGGGTTCTACCCTGTTACTGCGGACATTCCTAAACAAACCTATGCCCCGGAATTCAAAGCTGACGCGGTAGAGTGGAGGTATCAGGTTCAGCCGTTGGACTCCAAGCCTTCCAGAATATGCGGCCAGCAGGCTTTGCATCGGCTGCGCAGCAGGTCGCTGTGGCCGATTTTTTTCAGGCCAAAACTGCCTGGTTCCAAAAAATGTTTTTTTATCTGGGCGTTGGGCAGCAGGCGCAGAAAGTCTTCCACGTTTGCAGGCACGGCAATGTGGTCATCTGTTGCGGTTAGCGACAGCACGGGGGCTTTTATATCCGCATAGTGATGCTGCCTTATTTCCTCTCCAAAACTGTTTTCTACGTACCCTGGCGAACGGCACCACTGTCGCCATTGCCTGGCGACACCGGCGGGAAGATCCTCACCGAAACCGATGATTTTGGTCGGCCAGTATCCTTTGACTGCAACGGAGAGCGGTTGCCAACCGTGGAACAGTAGTTTGGCGGCCAGCTTTGTTTTGAGTTTCAGGTTATCGAAATGGCCTGACGATGCTGCAATCAGAACGTAGCTGTCTATTTGAGCGAAGTTGGGCATTAAACCGATCAACTGCGCACCGGCGCTATGGCCAACAAGGCTTACCGGCAGGCCTGGTGCAAGAGCGACGAGATTTTCTAGCGCTGCCGGCAGATCCAGCGTACCCCAGTCGACCAGGTCGCTAGAGATCTCTGCTAGAGGAATACCGTTGCGAGAATCCCCAATGCCTCTGTTAGAAAACGTCAGCACGGCGAAGCCTTGCTCGCTCAGCCAGGTAGCAAAAATGAAATAGACCTGATGTCGAAACCCGGTGGCAGGGGCGATGAGAACGGCACCGCGAGGAACGTCTGTTGCTGGTCTGAAAAAATGCCCGGTGAGCCGGTAGCCGTCGTCACAGGTTATTATGGTTTTTTCCATCATTTCGGGATTATCGGGAAGAATTCGCGGAATCCGCATGGCGATCGCTTCAGAGGTGATCCAATGGGTGATCATGCAAAGCCATAACGGATTGCTCTTCTGGATACGTACAATTTGGAAGCCTGCGCTAAACTTTCGCAGACATCCATATGTTGGCCACTGCGTGATTCCGATGTTTGACTGGCATCTCGCATTCTTTGGTGACCACCACGCCCGCGGCTAGCGTTCAAACAGCAGGTCGGTACGGATGATGTATTTAGTGCCCGAAGTGATCTCCGCTGAACTGTGCAAGCAGTGCAGGGGGTGATGGCCGTGGGGAAAGCACAGAACGCCGCCGGCCGGCGTTCGTACATCGATCTCGCGTACGTTGTCGCTTCGCCTTGCCGGTTTGGTAGGGTCGTCTGCATCGACGAGAAAGCGGGTTTCACCACCCTCGAAGTCGTCGCTGAGCAAAATCAGGAACGTCATCTGGCTGAACCGGTCCGGGAAGGCATCCGCAATCAGTCGGTCGCCAGCAACTCTGGAGCCGGGCCAGGCACCGTCGATGTGAAACTTGAAGAAATCTCCTTCACGGTAGCGATAAAAACGGAAGCGCCGATTGATGCCCAGAGGCTGCTTGTTGCCGAAGAGGTCCAGGTTGTCGGCCACGGCATCGCGCACCCGTTGCCAGATCAGGCGATCGGTCACTTCATCCACAACCCAGGTCACGTTGTCGTTGTGGCGAACTTCACGAGGCAATGAGACCGCCGCGTCTTTCAGGTAACCCAGGTTTTCGGTCAGTTCGATGAGGCGGTCACACTCCTCGCGACTAAAGACATTGAGCAGCTGGTAGGCACCGGGCACTTCCGGAATTTCCCGCCGTGACACCGCCGAGGCGTCACGGCTCTCGTCCAGTTCCGCTGGGTTCGGCACGCTATTTGCCCAAGTCGGTAGCGACGGGTTTTCTGCGCCCGGCTCACGGGCAACGACAAAAAACGAATCCTGATGCTGTTTCATAGTCACCTCTTAAAAGTTCATGACCCGTACTTGCGCGAATTGGCGATGGCCGGCGGCAGAGCCGTGGAAGCCAAAGCCACTCTGTTTGGCGCCAACCCAGGGGCTGCCGCCGGCCCCGCCGTTGACTGACACCATGCCGGCCTCCAGCTGGTCAGCTACGGCTGCGGCGCCCCGGCCGCCAAAGACCACCGCCCCCAGGCCGTAGATGGAATCGTTGGCACGGGCGATGGCGTCTTCGATGGCATCAAATTCAGCCATGGCAACGACCGGGCCAAAGGTCTCTTCGCGCTCAAGGAGCATGTCGGGGGTCATGCCATCGACAACCGTGGGTTGAATAAATGGCGCTGGGTAGTCGGCCTTGCCGAGCAGAAAGCGTGCGCCTTTTGTCTCCGCATCCTTGAGATGTCGCAGCACAAGCTGATGCTGGGTAGTGTTGGCGATCGGGCCTATGTTGACGCCCTGTTGATCCCATGGGCCGACCTGGTAAGCCGATGCAACCGCTACCACCTGGCGTTTGAATTCCTCGGCAACGGTACGGTCGACATACACTCGCTCGGTTGCCGTGCACATTTGCCCGGCATTCTCGAACGAGCTGGCAACGGCAAATCGCGCAGCAGCCGGCAGATTGGCGTCTTTCATGACAATCAGGGGATCATTGCCACCGAGTTCCATGACCAGGCGTTTAACGCCTTCGGCAGCGTCCGCCATAATGCTGCGACCGGTGGCCATCGATCCGGTAAAAGCGACCATATTGATGTCAGATTTCACCAGCGCCTGACCGACGTCTCCGTGGCCGTGGGCAATTTGAATCAGGTGCTCGGGCAGATGGCCCTGTAGTGCGCGAACGAACAGATCGGCAACCAGCGGCGTGTGTTCTGAGGGTTTCAGAATGACGCTGTTACCCGCCATCAGGGCAGGGATCAGCAAGTTGTTGGCCATTGCTAATGGGTAATTCCAGGGTGAAATGACAGCAACAACCCCAAGCGGCCGATACTGTATGCGGCTGCGGCCTTCGCCTTGTTCGGTTTGCAGGGCAGCGGCGGCCTCCTCAATGAAATAGGGGGCATTCGTTACAGTACCGGCGACCTCATAGGTTGCGCGTCGTGCATCCTTGCCCATTTCCAGGCTGATCAGTCGGGCGAGTTGATTCTGAGCAGGCGTCAGCGCATGGTAGGCAGCCCTCAGGCGGGCTGCCCGCTCGTCTAGCGATAACCGGCCCCAGTTCGCCTGCGCGATCCAGCTCCGGCCCACAATGTCTGCCAGCTCGGACCGGGAGGTGATTGGCACCTGTCCGACCGGCTCCTGATTCAACGGATTCAATGACACAAGAAATTCGCTCATGACTTCCTCAACTAAAGGCGATGACTCGCACTTCCAGGCTGTTTCTGTTGCGGGCGTTGTCCGGTGTGTTCACGGGGTCGGCCGCGGTGTGTGGGGTGCCAAATATGCCCGCGGGGGAACGTGAATCGAAGACTTTCAGCAGCAGGGCCTCGCCCGGTTCCATGTCTGACAGGTAGTACCAGCGATGATCCGGGTTGTAGGAGATCCCGGCTATCTCACCGATGCGATCGGGGTACACCAGTTTGATGCGATGGAAGTCGTCCGCAGCCACGGTGTTGATGTCCAAGACGGCCAATGGGGATTCCTCGACTCGGTGGCCGACAGGCATCCACAGGTTCACCAACCGGTAGGGGCGGTCGCGAAGCTCTGGTCGTTGTTCGGTCTCTTCCAGCATGCGGTGGAGCGCAGACTTCTCGGTGTAGTCGTTGTGAACAGTCTTCACTGGCGCCCGGTTATGGATGGTTTGGTCCTGGCGGTTGGTTGACCGATAAGTGTGATCAAAGATCAGCACTTCGCTGGCCTTGAGTTGGTCACGGAGGTACTCGATCACCTGCGGATACAAATGTTCGCGAATGGCGTCGTCATTCTGGTAGTCGTCAAAATCAAAGGCGACCCGGACCGCCTCGAAGCCCTGGTCGTCCAGGTTGAAGTCGTTGACCTGGTTGCGAATGTCTGTGACGTCAATGTGTCGGGTGTCGACGGATTGAGTGAGCTCGGAGGCACCTGGACCCTTGTATCGTTGGTCGTATTCGAGGCCGCCAACGGGCTGGACGTAGTTGATGCTGAACATGGCTCCTCCTTGCGGGTAGGGTTGCTGGATTCTTGGTTTGCCAGCTTAGGGAGTAGCCGATAGGATTTGAAACAAGGATTTGATGTAAGAGATACAAGTGAATGCTTTAAACCGGGTAGACCTTAAACAGCTACGAACGCTTCAGTGCCTGCTTCGCGAAGGCAACCTGTCCCGTGTGGCGGATCAACTCGGGGTGACCCAGCAGGCGGTCAGTGACCAGCTGAAAAAGCTCCGCGCCACCTTCAATGATCGCCTGTTTATCCGCAGCGGCAATGGCGTTACTCCGACGGCGTATGCCCGAACGTTGGGGCCGAAGCTGGATCTCATCCTGAATGCCGTTGGCGAGTTGCTGGAGCAGGATGAGTTCAATCCCGCAACAACGACGCGGACCATTACCATCAGCTCCACCGACCTGGAGCAGAAAACCATCCTGCCTTTTCTGATGCAGCGCCTGAGAAGGGAAGCGCCGGGTCTGAGGCTGGCGGTGAAAAAACTTGAGCTGGATGAGATGGCAAATGACCTGCTTGATGGCAGCGTGGATCTGGTGTTGACCAATCCGAAGTTTGCGCCACCGAGTTATCCGTCGTTAACCCTGTATTCGGAGCGCTATGTCTGTGTGGCAGGGAAGGCCAATGAGGCGGTTCGCAGCACTATGTCGGTTGCCGAGATCGCCAGCATGCCTCAGGTGGTGGTTTCCCCCTCCCGAGGGGATTTTACCGGTGCCGTCCATCGCTGGTTTGAAGACCAGGGGCATCCGCGCCAAGCCATGCTTTCGGTGCCAACCTTCACGGCTGCCAAAGCAACGATTTCTGAAACTGATCTTGTAGGCTTTATCCCGTCGCGACTCCTGCCTGACGACTCGTTGCAACCGATTGAGCTGAATGCCGAGATCCCCGGGTTCGACGTGATCGCCGTGTGGCACCAGCGCTCATCGCAGGACCCTCTGAATATCTGGATACGGGATTTGCTGCTTCAGGTTTCGAATCGCATGTGGTCTGAAAAAATACAGAAACCATGATCGACGAAAACAAGCGTATCCAATCGGTGGAACGAGCGTTGTTGTTACTCGAGGCTCTGGCGGCCGAAGGCGGAGAGGCCCGGCTGACCGATCTTGCCGAAAGGGTGGGGCCCAACAAAAGTACCCTGCATGGACTGCTGAATACCCTCGCTGCGATGGGATACGTTACCCGGCGTGGCACACGCTACGGGCTAGGGTTGAGGATCCGTGAAATCGCCCAGCCCTTGGCTGATCAGGATTTGGAACTCAAGGAACGGTTCGCGCCGGCTCTTGAGGGTCTTGCCAAACGGTGTGGCGAAACCTGTTAAAAGAGATCGTCGAAGTAGGCTACGCACTGGATCTCGAGCAGGCCGAACCCGGTCTGAATTGCCTGGCGATCCCGCTGCGGCGTCACGGCCGTGTAGAAGCTGCACTCGGGGTTGCCGGCTCCTCAAAAATTCTTGATGAACCGACGCTGAACCGATTAGCGAGACAGGTGTTCAAGGAAATGTTCGACATTATCAAACTATAGGCGCCCCCCCCCGATGCACAAAAATCAAGCAGACCTCAAAAATTACACAGTAAATCTAGCACCTATCTAAGCGGAGCCCTCTGGGTTACCACTGCGCTATCTCCCACACGAGCACATATCAGGCCGGCGATAATCGCGGCCATTCCCGTCGCATGGTAAAGGTGAAGGCTTTCACCCAGAAAGATCACCGACATGAAAGCACCATATCTTGTGGCACCTCTGAGCAGAGGATCAAGCGAGTTAAAGTCAAACTTTTTTCAAAGGAATCATCATCGGCTGTCCAGGTTTCGTGCAGCCGGTATCGCAGCAACGTCCCGGTTGGCGATTCTTGGTGATTGGCCGGTTTTCGTCGTGAAGGACGCCCCTTTCCAGCAGGCGTTCCACTAGTTCCACTTTGGAACCTACTGGGTAGTTGCGCCAGATTTCCTGCTTCATAGCGGCCGGTGACCCGCCCCCATGCAGGCTGATCACGGAGTACCAGCCGCCCTGATAGGATGCTGTCAGATCTTCGATAAACCGTGCAGTCTGAATGCGTTTGTCGTAGGGGATGTCGGGATTGGCTTGCAGTACCTCTGATAGCTTCGCGGCCGTCGCCGGATTGTGATCTTCATCCGGCCCAGGTAAAGCCACGATTAGTCCACCCGATACTTCGTGAGCAATGCGATGCATGTCATAAATTTGTGTCGCTAATAGTAGTTTGCCGATGTTGCTGTACACCGGATCGGGCATAAAGGATCCACTGTATTGGTCTTGGGTGGCGTACACGCTTGCAGAAACCCCGCAGGCAAAGAACCCTTCCGTGATTTTGATAAGCTCCACCATTTGCTCCCGCAAGTTGCTTTTACTGCCGGGATTAAGACCGTTGGCTTCACACATGAGAGCACCGGCGCCTATCAGCAGGTCTCCGAATCCCGCCCTAGCCGCAATGCAACTGTGCCGATGATGAGTGGCATAGCTGTAGGTCAGTACGTTGCTGTGCTCCCAATCGCCCGCGTAGAACACTCGATCCCAGGGAACAAAAACGCGATCAAACATTACAACAGCGGTGGATTGGCCATACTTCCGGGAGAATAGGGCATCGCCATGCTCGAGCTTCTCTCCGGGACGTCCTGCCGGACGCGACACGATCGTGATACCCGGGTCATCCACGCGGACGGCGCAACAGACAGCAAAGATTTTGTCCTCGACCCCCATGTCTCGTCCCGGCATGACGAGGAGTTCATGCATGTACGGCCCGCCAGTCACGATGGCTTTCGTACCACTTATTACGATGCCCTTGCCGTTTTTCTCGACGATGTGGACATAGGTGTCTGGATTGGCCTGCTGGTGAGGCTTCTTGCTTCGGTCACCTTTGGCATCCGTCATCGCCACGCCAATCGATAGGTCTTCGTCTTGAGCATGGGCTAGATACGCATTGAACCGGTCCCTATGCTTGGTCGTGCCTTTTGCATCATCAATTCGGGCAACGGCCTGCGCAACACCATTAAGAGCGTCGTGAGCCAAATAGCGCTGTGCGCATCCTGTTTCTTGGCATAGAACCCGCACCGCTTCAAGTTTGTTTAACAAATCCCCCGACGATTCATTTACGTGCAGCATGCGGCTGACGACACGATTCCGGTTGGATTGGGTTGCCAGTGCTATCGGCTCGAGTTCAGGCTGAAGAGCATAGTCGTAGGTGAAGGCCAGCGCATTGATGCCAGGCCGAAAAGCGGGCTCGTCTACAACACTGGCAACTTGCCGTCCATCGACAAAGACTTTTGGGTTGTACTTCCTTAGCGACTCCCGGTAGTCGTCGCCTGACATCAGCTTAACTTTGGTAGGGGGGGTAGTTTCTTTTTGAGCTTTCATAATCATCTCCTTGAACGATTCTTTAATATATTGAACAGTGTTCATTATAGTTGTCAACGTTTATACTGAGTCAGTAAGGAGTATTTGTCGTCCTGCCAAATTCGACATAGGAGTGCATAACATTGGAAAACCCACGACAACTCAGGAATCAAACTCTGACTGACGCCCGAAGAGAGATCATACTCAACGCTGCGAGAAGCGCGTTTTTCGAGCTCGGGATGGAAAAGGCCAGTATCCGAGAAATTGCGCACAGAGCCGGTTATTCGCCCGGCGCCATTTACAGCTATTTTTCCAACAAAGAGGAGTTGTACGGTGCGCTTCTGGGGGAGTCACTTGAACGCCTGAATGAAAGAGTCCAGGAAGCGAGGGCAATGTATACACTGACAGTGGACTGCCTGCAGGCCGCAGCCAGAGCATTTTTCGAGTTCTATCACGAGAACCCGCACGATCTTGATCTGGGTTTCTATCTTTTCCAGGGAATGAAGCCCAGGGGCCTTACGCCGGAACTGAACGAAGTACTCAACGCCCGATTGCGTGATGCCTTACAGCCCACGCAGAATGCTCTTCAAGAGCTTGGCATGCCGGCTCAGCAGGCTTTGGAAGAAGTCACTGCACTCTTTGCGCACAGTGTTGGTCTGCTTGTGTTAAGCCACACAGGTCGTATTCGCATGTTCAGGCAGGATTCTGCGATTCTGTTCAACAGGTATCTTCAGCAATTGGTCAGTCGAGCTGAATCTGTCTTGGGAGATTAGGATGGATAAGATGCATGCTGAACAGAGTGTCCTGGTGTTGGTGGATTATCAGGCCCGCTTGATGCCGGCGATTTATGATTCCAATCGGGTGACGGTGAATGCGACTGTAGTGGTCAACTAATCCCGGACAGTATTTTAAGGTTTTCCTCAGCCGCAACGGGTGAAATGCCACCGTTGAATGGATGAGGTCGCTGCCGGTTGTAGTAGTCCATCAAGTAGCTCCCAACATCTTTTTGAGCCTCAGGCAGATTTCGGTAACCCAGGGCCGGTATCCATTCCGATTTCAGGCTCCGGAATAGCCTTTCCATCGGTGCATTGTCCCAGCAGTTGCCTCGCCGGCTCATGCTTTGTGTCATTCGATAGCGCCAGAGTCTCTGACGGAACTTTCGACTGGCGTACTGACTTCCCTGATCCGAGTGGAACATGACTTTCTCTGGACGACCACGCTGTTCCCAGGCGTGATCCAGAGCTTTTACAACCAGATCCGCATCCGGACTGGACGACATGGCCCAGCCAACAACCCGGCGAGCGTATAGATCCAGCACCATGCTGGCTGCTTCCTGTTTGAACTCAGGAGAAAAAGAACGTCGCTTTCTGGTCATCAGACACCTCGTTTATGGTGGCGATCTTACCACCTAGGTTGGTGTCCGGAATCATTGAACCACTACATTTGTCGTTGAATTAGCTGTTGGGCGTCACAAGAACGAGGCGTATAGTGGTGCGTCCATAACCAAAGGAGGTGAATCATGGTCAAAGTAGCGTTGTTCGTCCGTTTGGAAGCGAAGCCTGGGAAGGAGAAGGAAGTTGAGCAGTTCCTGCTCGATGGCCTTCCACTCGTTCAGGCGGAGCCGGCCACCACCGCGTGGTTTGGCATTCGCCTTGGGCCATCCACGTTCGGCATCTTTGATGCTTTCCCCGATGAGGCGGGCCGTCAAGCTCACCTTACCGGCAAGGTCGCTGCCGCTCTGATGGCTCAGGCCGGAGAGCTTTTCTCCACGCCGCCGTCCATCGAGAAAGTTGACGTTCTGGCGGCAAAGCTACCTGGGTAGTGAAGCCCAACAAGGCGCTCCAGCCGACGGTCTTGCCTCCGCTTCGCTCCGGCAAGCCCGCGGCTGAGCTTGGGCGTTATAGAAGAGGGATCTTATGAGTGCGGTGTTTGGAACAGTAGTGGCAGGCGATTCTGTTTATGTCCTTGGCCAGATAATCATCAAGTTCATCATCGAGCCTATCCTTGAATTCCGTCATCTTTTGGGAAGGTTCACTCAGTTCTTTCTTCGCAACCAGGGCGAGATGATCTCTGCCGAGGGAAGTGAGTCGACAGAAAATGAACTTGTCGTTCTAGCGTCCGAGTTACTCTAGAAAAGGCAGGCCATCATCTATTACTCACGGTTATCAGGCCTGTATGGCTTACCATCATCAGATAAAGTCTTGGATGCTGCCAAGAGCATTAATCAAATAGGAAATCGTGTTCGGACTGGCAAAGAAGAGCGGGCTGACGAACAAGAAAGAATCTATGAGGCTATGCGGAAGATCGAGAGCTCTCTCGGAATCAATGTCAGCTATAACAAGTGACTGTGGTTTTGCGCTCCGCCTGAATGTTCGCTTTGCGACCTTAACGGCCGAATTATGCTGGTAATCTACGGCCAGAACCGGCCAAAATATTGTCACATTATCAGAGTGAAAACCTGAAAAAGTGTAACTCCGACTCTTTTCAATCCTTTCAGTCACTTATAAGGTTGTTACATGTAACCACAGGACTAATAAGATGGGCGTGCCGGTCCATCACATCAAAACGGAAATTAACCGGTACGGCATCCATGTATTCTCCTCCAACTACACCCTCTATGGCGACATCAGGTTCAGGGTCAATGAACCGGCTTTCAAAGGTCAGTACGTCAAGCACTCAGTCACGCGGTGTTTGCCCGACTCAAATTTCCAGCGACTAAAATGTAAAAAGGCAACTTCCCTGTTGACCCTTTTTTCGGTTTCGTTCTTCACTCCAAAATAATAGTTTGGCCAACGGCTTCTAGCGTGGAGACCTCTGTTCCCGTGGCTAGCTCAATCTGGTTAGGCGCGATAGCACGAGCATATAGCTTGGCGTCTCCACTGGCTTCATGAAGATCAAGACGCTGTGCTTTTAACTCCGTATCGCCTTTTTTCAGACCAAGGGCAGTACGCGGGCTATTGCTGTAATAAAGATAAAACACACCTTGCTGAATGGGGCCCAATTCTTGCCATTGTTGATAGCCGGAGTCTGGCGTTAATGCAGGCTCCAACTGATTGCGGCGCAAACGGCCAACATGCCAGGCGAATGGTGCTTGGCCGTCGTGAGTTTGTTGCAGGTGATTGGTTAGCAGTATATTTTTTCCCGGAACTACCTGTAACAGGCCCAGGGCCACGCCTGTTTTACTGGTAGGTGCATTAGGATTGGTCATATCGACGGGCAGAGGTTTGTGGATCTGGATTTCTGGCACCGTTTCTCCAAATACCTTTTGACACAGTGACTTCCAGGCTTCTTCATCTTCAAATAGAGCGCTAATGTGACGGGAGCGGCTACCATTACCGGCCAGCAACAACTGGATAGGGGCTTCTGCTGGAAACTGTGGCAGTATTTTTTTCAGCTCATGTAAAAAGGAGAGCAAACCCCGATGGATACGCTGTTGCAAAAGCTCATCGAGCCCTTGCTCATCAAGCGCCAGTTCACAGGTCACCTTTTCGTTGCTACTGTTAATTAAGTCCAGCTTAATTTGTGAATCCAGGTTGGCCTGTTCGCTTTCTAGAAAAGGCCTTAGCTTGGCTGCCAGCATAACAACGTTGGTTTGAGCTGCCTGGGTGGGAGCCAGAAAGGGTTCGCTTCCCGAGAAGCTGCTGGCATCCATGGGTTTAACAAACTGAACCTTGTTCGACCGGAGCACTGACAGGTTGCTTTGAAAGGTTGCATACACCAGGTGCTCCAGCAGGTTTTCTCCACCCAGGTAGTTATCACCGCTGCTGGCGTAATGTTCAAATACACTTTCATAGCCCTTGGCGTCTTCTTCATCGTCGGCCCAACGCCAGATTCCAAAATCAAAATCCGAGGTGCCACCACCAAAGTCGAACACCGCATAGGGCACGCCTTCATCCGTTGGTTCGAGCCCCATAAAGGGCAAGGCGGCAGCCGCATAGGCAGCCGGTTCGCTGGCCAGATCCTGTACTTCAAATTGCTGCAGTACCTGAGGGTGATGTTCGATCAGGGTGGGCGGGAAGCTGCGCTGCAAGCCTCGGCGGAAGCTGGCCAAAATGCGGTTTTTTACGTCCAGAGGATATTTGACCGGAAAGCTCAGATAATATTTGAAGAATATGCCACGTTCGCGCCAATTAATTGCCATGCCCAGGTACCAGGCATAGAGTTCAACCGGGTCGAGTGGATCGGTTCCATTTACTTCCAGCGCCTGCCCTCGTACCGGATTGCGCTCGGCATGGGGAACCAGCTCAATTTCTTTGCCTTTACGGCCGGTTAATCTTACCCGCTGGTGCATTTCATCACGCAGTGCCCATTGTTTTAGGCGAGGCAAAATGCTGGCCAGAATCTCGGTATCACCGGGATTATCACGAAAGCTGGCTTGGGCTTCGTGGGAGGCGCGCACCCAGTCCCAGTTCAGCTCCGGGCGATAGGCTTTTTTAGTCCAGGTATTGGTGAACTGTTCAAAGTCGAGAAACTCCAGCACAGTGGGGTTTTCATAGTGATGGGGTTCTAACTCCTGATAGAAGTCCCGCACACCAATGCGCAGCAGCTCAGATTCACCATGCAGATTTTCTGTGGCTACAACTGTGCTGCTGGTGCCAAAGTCGATGGCCACGGCACGGTTAAGCACATCCAGTTTGGGGTCACGGGCAACCAGGTTATGCTGGTTTAAAAACTCTTTTCCACAGCCCCAAAGCTCCCAAAGCCCACGTTCCGGGTCGCTTAGTCGACTGGCTTCCATTTTGGGCAGGCGGCAGCTGAGGTAGTCCAGTTCTGGTAACTTATTCAGCGAGGGTAACTCTGCTACTTTTATGGAAGGTCTGAATAACCGCTGATTTTTGCCGATGCTGGTTTTAGCCTGCAAAAAATCGAAAATTCAGACGCTATTCTCCCGCTATTTATGTGTTTTTTT
>Ga0209128_1000625_pt1 | contig 26157 bp, 52 predicted proteins | sample ETNvirnome_6_100_FD_184072 | JGI IMG/M metagenome (GOLD analysis project Ga0209128, IMG submission 184072) | Marine viral communities from the Pacific Ocean - ETNP_6_100 (SPAdes) (version 2) | ecosystem: Environmental > Aquatic > Marine > Oceanic | place: Pacific Ocean | collected 2013-06-19 | reverse complement strand
ATTCATTCTTTACTTCATATAGTGAAAAAACCATAAATCGATATAAGGCATAAATTGCTCCAAGAAGGAGTATCAATGGTAGCCCATATTCTTCGACTGCTATTAAAACATCTTCCATTATTCGGGTGCCTCCACTCTTATCATTGGAATCTCGGCCATACTTTTAACTTAGTTGGATTTATTTATAAAGTTTTTCCTCATAGCTCTATTGTATAGTACTATATAGTACCAAATTACCTTAACATATGCTTCTTCTGCTAAGCGTATGTTAGTGATACCAACCTTTAAATAGAAAGTTAATCTTTTTAAAAATATGTCAGAAAATCAAAGTGCCTCTAACGAGGTCACGTTTAGTGTCAACGTTGACACGGAATTAAATCCCACAGAAGTTGATTTAACAAAATGGACTCCTAGTGATATGCGGTTATCACCGTCCAAAATAAATTGTTTCCTTCAGTGTCCCCGACAATTTTATTATAAGTATATCGAAAAGTTACCCGACAAATTAACCCTTCACCTTTTCCGGGGTACTATCGTTCACGAAATACTTGAAGATATATTCGAAAAAGAGTTCAAATATCCCAGTCGATGGCGCAACGCCGAACCGCAAGAGTGGGCTGTTCTCGAGTTTAATAAGAAATGGAAAGCCTGTAAAAAGAAAATGCCGTGGTTATGGAAGAACCCCGACATTGACGGAGACCGTATGGAAAGGGAAACGATAGACCTACTCGTTAACTTCTGTCACCGTGTCGAAAAGAAACTGCACGAACTGATGGACTGGGGTGTTGCCAAGTCTAAGGATATGGCCTTCAAACAACTGAAACCCACCTTCTCTGAAATGCGGGTCCATAATAAAGAATACAAAATAATGGGCATTATAGATGTCATCCGTAAAGATTTCGACGATAATATATCAATCGTTGACTACAAGACCAGTAAACGATATGGCAGTTGGCTACCCGATGACTACTACCGTCAATTAATAATATATGCCTTATTGTACCAAGAAGAAACCGGGCTAACCCCAAAATTTGCGGGCATTGATTGGTTGCGGTATGACGACTGTTATTTTGTCGCCATTAACGACGGTGTAATCGAAGAAGCGCGGGAACTCATCAAGGGCATACACAATGAAATGAAGAAAAGGGGGGATGACGTTGAACAATATGAAATGGTTCCTCAGACTCTCTGTAAATGGTGCGCCTTCTATAAGAAACCGTGCGAACCCAAAGGTATATATGCTAAGAAGAAGTAGTATATGTTGAGGGATAGTCCCCTCATCTCTAGAGGTAAAAATAATGACTAACGAAACAGATAACGCAACTGCCAATGAGACCAGTACAAACAAAACTAGTCTTTTGGACACAGTAGAAGAAAGTGGTCTGTTAGATGATTTGATGGCTTCCCCGGAACTACTCGCTGTCTTGGCAGTGATTGGTGTTCTGGTGGCATACATATTGTATACCGAGCCAAAGGTCCGAAACTTGGTCTTCCCTCTGGTCAATAAATACCTGAAAAGGTACGATGCCCAGATTGAAGCCCTGCTTGAAGACAATCTAACAAAGGCCCAGATGTCCGCCTATTTCAAACTTGATGAAATACTCAAGACCCAAGTTAAGAACGATGTTCTCAGGAACGTGGTCCTAGCAGCTTGGGATGAAAAAGACGATGAACTAAAAGCTCTCGTTAAAGGCAAGATAAAAACCGCACTAAATAATGCACGGTAAAATACCCAATGGGGAGGGGGTTCAAAAATTCTCCCCGATTATTTTTTGACCAAACCCAGTTGGGATAATCTTTGGGTATGCAACTGTATATATGGACACTATAACTGTACCTGTGACGGGGCAACAGGGAAACCTCGCAAAAAATAGACCCAATTTTTTTTTAACATCGCTGCCCTTACTTAAACCACAAGTAATAGGCCACAATCAATAAACATAACCCGTTTCCTACGATATACATTAGAGCTTCGTTGAATGTTATGTCCTTTAGAATATGAGGTAACCTCGATTCCTTTGTTTTTATTGAACCCTCTTTTAATTTATAATGTGGAAGGTATACCCAGCAATCAGGACACAACTCGGCCATTGCCAAATAATTGGGTTGGTCGAAATATACATTACACCTGATGCACTTTTGCCAGTTCATATATTCCTATCCCCGTCTAACTATAAATCCCTTGCTACCAAATGCCCCGAAATTTTATAGGATTTGTTTGAAGGGGTGGATATAGAGAAAAAGAATAGACACTATATGGTATAGAGGGGAGGTTCTTTTTTCGTTCCTCATTACTGAGGAACTTATTATGAAGAGTATTATACCATCAGGATTTAGTTCTTCAGGAGTAGCGATGACAAGTAGTAAGAAAGCAGTCGTAAGTAAGGGTGAGACTTCAAGGAAGGCACTCTTTGGTTCGTATCACGATGTGAGGGATTGGAAATCTAATTCTTCCGTTGGTAGTATATCAGAAGAGATGAAAAATGGCTTTGCGTTGTTCAAGTTAAGGCAACACGCGAAGAGCGTAATATCCCAGTATGAAGATGACACAGGTAGTATTGTTCCTGTCAATTATGACAGTAAGACCACGTTATCAGAATTGGTTATATTTATGCGTGAAGTAGAAGGCACCTTAGGAGTGGATTTTGGGCTTTGAGTCCAGAATCCCGCACGGGGTTCGATGCAGTTGTGATGATTGTATGGATGAAGACGCATTAAAAAGAGCACTTGGGGATTATTCTATAGCCCAGTTCATAGGAACTGAACCGGATAATGGGTTGGTTAAGAGGTAATTACTATGGCTAATCATAATAATCTTCATCTCTCTGCTTCTCTCTGTGAAAGGTGCTTGTCTGCACCCTCTTGCCCTAAGTTTGTTTGTAAAGATTGTGGTAGCGTTATCTACGGGGGCGTTAAGAAATAGAGTTTTTTTGCACATATTAGCTTTTAATTCAGTTGCGTTAAGACTTGGCCTTCGGTTGCCAGTCTCGGGATTTGGATTAGCTGTCGGTGTGAGAAAGAGAGAAAAGGTGAATAAATGAAATGTAAGCATTGTAATAAGGACTCTGAGTGTAAAGGCATACCTATGAAATGGGTGAGTGAGAAGTGGAATGGAGATAATGGAGAAGTAATGTATAGGAACTGTAAGGGTCAATTAGTGAAACTTGTAGGACATACCACAGAGGTGATTGAGGAATGAGACAGAAAATACAAATAACAAGTCCGGACTTCGATAAAGTCAAATATTGTCCAGTTTGTAAAGAAGAGACTCTGAAAGATTATGTAACGGGAATTTACGGTGATTCAAGAAAATCAACACATTACTGTGAGACCTGTGCAAATTACTTGGTTATTGAGGTTATTGATGAGTAGGTATAGGAAAGGTTCGGAAATAGTAAGAGACCTAAGAATGAAGATTTACCGGTTGGAAAAACAACTGAAAAACTTAAAAAGACTCTGTTCAGATAGTCATAAGAACAGTTTAAAAGATGACAACACAAGAAAAAATGAGTGAAATCAAAACTTGGAAGTTTCCTGCGTTAACAGACGCAGAGAAAGAGCATAGACCACCATACGCTGCTCAAGGCAGTGAGAATGGTAATCGTGGCTACGTGAACTTCAGAGACTACTCTGCGGTTAATGTAGAAGACGAGGAAGGAAATCCCCGATACGGGGGACTTGAATATTTGCATATGGCATTAGGCTATAATGACAATTCAAGTTATATCAATGAGGACGGAGTAGTAGGCGACTCATTCAGGCGTGGTTTCTTGAAAAATCACCGACCCAGTAATTCCAGAGGAGTTATAGGAGGAGTGCTTGGATTTGAAGCAATGCTTGAGGCAACATCACAGAAGAACCTGAAAGAGACAGGACTTGGTGAGTGGATAGAGATTAAGAAATTTCTAGCACCATCTTGGAACCTGACAAGACAGATGGTTCATACGTGGTTTGACGAGAAAGAAGCAGTCGGAGGGAGACCAAAGAAAATGGCTTCGCCAGCAGAGATTGCAAAGAGGGCTGAGACAGATAAAGCAGTTCGAGAGGCAGTTGTAGCTACATTGACCACAGAAGAGTTAGAGGCAATGTTGGAGGCTAGGAAAGAGTCTTAAATCTGTTTAATTGGTAGCACGTCAGAATAAAGCACTGGTATAGGAAAAGAGTCAAGTTGAAATTCCTATACTACTCTTTTTTTTTGATGAAACTACGGAATGGAACGGAGAGAAATAATTATGGTTAAAGAAATTAACGATATTGAGAAAGAGTCAAATATCATCAAAGAGATTGACGAATTCAAAGCAAAGATGGCTAAGCAGAAGAAAGAGGACAGTGAGTTTTGGGTAGACCTCGGACTAATGATAATATACATCTCACATCTAAGAAGTTTTCCTTACGCAATAACAAGACAAAATGTTGAACACGACCTAATGGGTTGGGAACAGAAAAGAAATGAATTCATCGATGACTATGAAGAAAAACACTTCCTACCACGTTGTAACGAATACTCTAAGAGTGAATGCGTTCTGGATGGAATTATAACACATTGTGAGGAGTTGAAGAAGAATCTATGAGTGACTTAGATAACAAATTAGAAAAAGCAATCGATGAACTCATTAATGCATTGGACAATAAAGAATGGAGGTATGAACACTCCTGTTGTGCAGATGAAATCTTTGAATTAGTCTATGAACAAGAAGATGTTATCGTCAGATATCAAGATGGAGAAATCCATTTCTTAGGTGTCTGTCCTATAACCTACGGAGACGGAAGGAAGGACCATAACGATGACTAATTGGCTAACTACTGAAAATATGAAGTTTTATATGGAGCATCTGAAGAAAATAGACCAAGAGGTTGAAGAACAGATTCAGAGAGACTTGAGGTCAGAGATGAAGAAGAAAATGACTCCTCAACACATCCACGACAAAAGACTGAGGAAGTATCTAAAATACTTGGTGTTACCAGAATGAATAACAGACTGTTCTTAATGACATACTTCAAATGTGAAATATGCAAGAAGGTAATGTATAAGAGTGAAAAAGCACAACATCAATGTTGGACTGGAGAAGACGCAGCAGAATTTGAAGAACAACCTGATTCAGTGCCCTACTTCGGGAGCGACTACTAATGACTTGCGTTAAGAGTGGATTCTGCTGTATACAACGCCCGTGTCCATACGGTGAACTGAGTAAAACTGGACTCAAAGAGTGCATCTATCTATCTGAACCAATTGAACCATTTGGACAGAGACCTTGTATGAAGTATGAAGAAATCAAAATACACGAAGAAGACAGCAAGTTCCCAATGATGGGGAGTGGTTGCTCTTCACAATATTTCAATGACTTAAGAGACGCAATAATTAAGGAGGCGACTAAATGAGCTGTATAGGATGTGGAGCATATTGGGATGAAAATTGCAATTGTGGACCCATTAATCGCTGTAGTGGATGTATGAATTATGAAGAAGATTGTGCTTGTATGTGTGAAAATTGTGGGCTATGTCCTACATATCATAGCAACCGAAGAAAATGCGTAGACCCTCACGCTTGTATAAAAGCATTGGGAGGTGAAATCAATTGAGCAAAATCAAAAGAGGTAGAAGAGTAGCACAACTCGTATGTAAGAGATGCAGAGCAGTTATCTGTGAATTCTGTGAAAGCTCCTTCGATGCATCAAAGACAGACCAATGCTACCAATGTGAATGTGGCCGTGAAGGAAGAAATCATCCGAAAGATACCACATTACGTGAAGACTGCGAAGAAACAGGCAGAGCACTAAAAAGCGTAGGCTTGAGCAAAAGAGTAGACCCAAATCCAGCAGAAGTCAGGGAAATAACAAATCGCTGGACATCTGATAGAAATAAAGCTTCCAAGTAGGAAGACCTCGCTACTCCGAGGTTAGAGCAATCACCTGCTCAAATGTGGTCCTGAGTATGACCTAAAACTGCTCAAATTTTTTGTCGTGCTTGAATGTCTCCCTGCTCTGAGCAAAGCATTATCTGTTGCTCTGCTCTATTTTTTTGCTCTGCTCGGATTTTGCCTGCTCTGCTCTACCTTTTCGGTGTGCTCAGATGAGAAACTTTGCTCGCAGCAACGTGTTACACACCTATCTAATTGGATGCTCCGAGCAAGAAGTCCGTGAGATAGAGCATACGTCGGTTCAGTGCCGTGAGAAAGAGAAAGAAGAGCATAAACTGGTTTTAGTTTGCTGAACTGGTTTGGTGTGTGTGTGAGCATTAACAGAAAGACCTAAAGCATACGTTTAATGGCAAATTAGAGCACAATAAAGCCACAGCACTATATAGTATAGTATAATAGAGCACTCTCTCTCTCTTGCTTAATAGAGCCCAGAGCTAATATATCTTGCTTAGTATAATAGAGCCTAATATATCTTAACATATGCTCTTATAACATATGCTTAGCAGTATAGTATATGCAAATGCTGTATTCCCCCGATTTTTTCTGCTCAGCAGTTTCTTTATATATTACCCTGACTCTGGAGCAGTGTTGAAGTATCGACTTTTGATTCTTCTGGAGCAAGTGAAATGAAAGCAATGACAAAAAAAGCAAAAAATGAGTTGGAACGCTCGATTGGATGTTCGCTCGATTTATTGCCAAGCACTGTGGTAGCGAAAATGTATGCTGCCTATTGTAGAGTGTTGGCTGTAAAGAAAAGAGAGCAGGATATTGAAGCAAAGTATGCTTACCCTATTACAGCAAAGAAAACAAAAAGCGAAACAGATAAGCAATACCAAAAAAGAAAAGCAAAAGATGAATCACATTATCAGCATCCTAAAATAAAAATAAAGCGTTATAGACAGGCTCGGCATATTCACGATGGATTAGTGCCGTGGATTACGTGTAGTTGCTTTAGAGATGATAGCAACAGCACACCCTGTCCCTTTGTGCCGGATTACAAATACGGCAACATAGTATCAGAGCTACCTCATTGGTGGCAGCATAGATATTCATTAGAGCATCGACCACTGCTCAATCGAAAGGGGGAGCAATATGACAGATACTGAAATGCCGTCGATGGATATTGTAATTGAAGCAACGAAATATGTTGCTCGGTTAAAGGGAACGAGACCAATGCTCAACCTATACCCAGCAGATACTAAAATCAGCAAGTCAATAAGAGAATGTGCTCGGATATGGCACGGAGCAAAAGAAGTGCATTGGAGAGCAATAGATGATTTTCTACGGCAACTGTTTGAAGCACTTGCTGATGATGATGTAGATACTGAAGCAGTATTAAATGACATTAAAAAGCACGCTGGAATGGGATACAGCAGTGGTGGAGTGTCCGGCACTAACCATTACAGCAGTGATAAAAGTCGTGTAGACGGCAAGTTAATAAGAAGGAAGCGAAGATGATTAAGATAAATGGCAGCAGAAAAAGGTGTGACGGCACTGACTCCGCAACACGGCAATACTATGTTAAAGACGGAGCAAGGATTTCGCTCTTAAACCCGGCAATCGGGTATGGTCCAATTCGCTCGAAGATATATCACGCTCTAATAGATGTAATAAAATGCTTAGAAGAAGAACAAAGAGCACAAAGGAGACAAAGCAAATGAAAAAAATAAAGAACAGCATATGTGACAGATGTTCACAGCGAAAAACCCTTTACGAAGTCAGCAACTATGAGTTATGCTGGCCGTGTGTAAATGCTGCTGTAGATGGTCATTAAAGAGAAAGCAATGAATATGAATAACAAAGAGCAAAAGAAATGTAAACTGCTGTGTGGTAATCCAGCACTTAAGTGTTGGCAGGCTGCTGAGATGTGCAAAGAGTGTTATGCTGTGCATCAGAGAGCAATGGATAATGTAATGAGCACAGGACATTTTTAAGGAAGCAAAACAAATGAAAGAACCCAGCTATAAAGAATTAAAGAAAGCGTGGCCCGATGACTGTATAATTAGATTTAAAGAGCGAAGATGAAAAAAGCAATGATTTGGATAAACTTTAAAGCACATTTAAGAGAAGTGCTGGGAATGGATTTTTGGAAAAAGCAATGAAGATTAACAAGTGCTGCTGTAGTGTAGTCCGGCCCATCATCGAGCAAACTCGACGCTCGGACACTGGTTCAAATCCAGTCGGCAGCACCAATGCTGAAAGGGATGAAGTGAGAGAGCGATGGGTTAATGCTTTCTCCCATCATAAGCACCTTCGCTTCATCCCCAGCAAAAGGTTAAAGAGGCTCAACAGTTTCTTTATATATACTCTCGATATTGGAGCAATACCGCAAAGCACGGAGAAAATTTAAAAAATGCCTGAGCAAGAATGTGAGATATGCAATGAGGAAGTGGAGCAAGAGAATATAGAATCCACTAACAACCACGAAATAGTTTGCTCAAGTTGTAGAGAAAGGATGTGGGATTGCTCGGATTGTAATGATTCTCACACAAGTAGCGAAGCAAGCACAGAAACTCGACACGGCACTATATGTGAAAGTTGCTTTAGTGATGGAGATTATACCTGCTGTATGGATTGCGAGCGAGTTATTGATTTAAGTCGTGATAGTTATTTTTATGACAGCAATAACAGTTGTGAACATTGCTGTCCAAACTGTGCTTCAGATAATGAATGTTTTGATTGTCGTTCTTGTGGAGCAACAATGTATTTTGATTGCTGTGGAACCGAATATTATGATGACTCAATGTGCTCTGAGTGTTATTACAGGAGCGATGAGGAGATTGGTAATCAAGTAAGTTTCCACGGCGCAAAGTGTGAAATAAATGCTCTTTTATTGAAAGGAGCATATGAACCAGCATCTGAAACTACTATGTCCTTATTCCGTAGTTTCTACGGCAGAATGAGAGATGATTATGCTTACCATTCTTACCAACTTAAAAAAGATGCTTTAGGCCCCACCAGCGATGAGTTAGATGAAGCAAATAAATGGTGGACAGGTCAAATAAGTATTAAGAGCGAAGTATACAAACAAGTTGCTCAAGTATTTTATGATATGATAAACAATGATATATTTTTATCAGAGCATAAGAAGTATGGATTATACCATCCTTTACGGCATCTGTTTAAAAAACACCTAAAGTATTATGACAGTGATGCTCGAACTGTGGTTAAGGGTGAAGATATCACAATGCAAAAACTCGGCAATGATTATTTTAATTACAGAATAGAATATGTTAATGTTGAAGCAATTGCAACTATGCTTGAAATAAATAAAACTGACGACGGCGCTGATTTAAAAAGAGCAATCAATCAGATTTTAGGAAGAGCATACAAACACAAATTTAATCAATACGCTAAAAGAAAAGCAACTGGTTGGACAGAGACGCTCGAGAAATGGAAGACTAATGCATCGAGCACTAAAGTAAAAATTGAAATAGGGTATGACCCAGCAATATTACAGGAAACTGTTGACTGGAACTCCGGCATCAGTTGTCAAGAAAGTTCTAATAGAACAAGTTATGCTTTTGGATTTATGGATATGGTTGTGAATCCTCACTTGCTTGCTATTCTTCGTGATGACCACGGCGATATAATAGGGCGCTCCCTTATCAGACTTTATAAAGCAAATTGGAGTGATGACGAAGAGCCTGTAAGTGTTGCTCCTTCTCGATTATACTTAACACAATACTCGAACAGCAAGAATGACGTATATGTAGGATTATTTAAAGCAGTAGATGAGTGGGCAGAGACAGCATTTACTAAACATCAGTTAATTGCTTACAGAGCCTCACGGCACGACAGTAGTATTTACAGCATTTTAGCATCGAGCCCACTAATGAATATAAAGGAAGCAACTGATTCACAAGTAGCGATACAAACTCACTATTGGTTGCCGTGGTGGAGAAGCAAACCAGATGACAGCGAGGCTGATTTCACGTATTACCGTGATGAAGAGCAGCGCAGATATATTAAAAGGGTCGTAGGAGCAAATACAGGATGGGAATCCTATGCTGTCTACGAAGCGATAAGTAACAGCGATTATAGAATCGTGGAGGTAAAAGAAGACGATGGCTGAAGAGCAAGAACCAAGAAAAGAAGTAACTAAAAATATTGTTGAAAAGCAACAGGCTAGCAAAAGCGTTGTCACCAAAATACCTAAAAATATGACAGAAATGAGCGATATGGATATGCTTGCAACGATGTTGTCTATTTACAGTCCCAGCGGAGACGAGCACGCTATGATAGCATACGTGACTCAATATTTAAGAGATGCTGGAATAGATTATGAGATAGACACAGCTGGAAATATATATTTCAGCAACCACGTTGAGGGCAACAACCGTATTTTGCTTAATGCACATATGGACACCGTAGGGTCCGGAGCACCAGATATTTTCTGGGAAAAGCAGAAGAAAGGAACAGTGCTGTATTCTACAAATAATCAGGTAATTGGTGGAGATGACAAATGTGGCGTATTTGCTGTGTTAAAGTTAATAACTAACAAAGCACAGACAACGCCGTTATCGGGGCTACTATGTGTAGCAGAAGAAACCGGATGTAATGGAGCAAAACACGCTATGGAACATCACAGCGATAAATTTAAAGATGTGGTGTTCAATATAACCATTGACCGCCGTGGAAATACCGACATCATCACAGAAAATTGTGATTATCAACTATGCTCTAAAGAGGTAGAAAAGATGCTGGATGAATGGGGTAAACCATTTAAATTAGAATCAACGAGCGGGTCCATATCTGACGTGAGCGAAATTATATACACCTTAAATATAAACGGCATCAATTTATTTGCCGGATATTATAACGCTCATTCAGGCAGTGAATACATTGTGATGGAGCATCTGTATGAATCTATGGCTTTCATTCAACATATAGTGCCGAAGTTACATCAACATTTCAAGCAGAATCCAGATAAGGTTGAGTATCAAGCAAAATCAGCATTTGGTGGATGGGGCGGTGCTTACACTGTATATGGTGGCAGCCATTATGAAAACTACAACGGCGTTAAATATTACAGCGGTGTAGACAACAAATGGTCATCAGAAAAACCGAAATCTACAGCACCTAAGAAATCCTATGCGACTACTGATGCTGACGATGACGAATATGACGAGTTTCTTGATGCAATGGTGCTTTTTTATGAAGTGATGTCTCACATAGAACAGCAAGAAGGTAATTTTGCTGATTTAGATAGAATTGCTCAGGATGAAGGCACTAGAGTAAGCAAAACAGGTAAATCAGTGGTGATTCCCGATGCTTTTGCTAATTATTATCTGGAGCTCGATATTTTAGAGGATTACTTGTCAATTTCCCAAAATGACTATGATGCTGTGATTCCAATATCGGAATTAAAAGCATTTGCGGTCCAATGGGGGCTCGATAAGGGGGATAGTTTCCTTGTCTAAAAAAGGTAAAGCAGGGAAAATAAAAGTTCTTTGCCCTGAATGTAAAGAAGCATCAACGGGTAAACTGAAATATTATCCAGAGCGGAATTCGGCTTACGAGCACTATTTTTGTAGTGTATGTAGAAATCAGTGGGATATGACCGAAGTGCTCACAGAAGAATACAAAACTGCTACGTTTATGGGTGAGGATGGAGAGTGGAAATTTATCCAGCACAGTAAATCAAATAAAGAGCGATTAAAACGTGATACTAATATGTGGAATCCCAAGCAATTACAATCGAACAGGCAACGCCGACGTAATAAAGGTAATCAAGCTGGAGGAATGACAAGGAAAGATATTAATATGCTCAGGAGATTGAGAAAGTGAAACTGAGTATTAAAGAGAGAGCAAGATTACTCGCCAAATACTACAGCGGAGACCGAGAGTATTGGCTGAGGAGACTGCTCGACAAGAGAAATTCAATAAGAGGAACAGAGCACCGAAGATGACGCAAATATATAGAATAGACACAGCAGGAGAAAATCGATTGGATGCTCAGCAGTTCAGTGACGTTATAAATGAGTGGGGAGCACTCACCACTCGCTTTAATACACTGTATCAATACGATAACATTTCTAATGAAGAGCAAATACAATACTCTGCTCAAACACAGGGAGTAAGTGGTTTTGCTTATGTATACAGAAAAAATGGCCGTAATTTTCTCTGGAGAGGAACTATGGTCCCTAGCCGTATTAGAATGAGGTTAATAGATGCTTACCTTAAAGAGGAAATCGAAGGGACTTTAATCCTTTACAAAGCAGGTTCAAGTGCTACTCGAACAAATAAAGAAAAATACCCAATTCGACTTACTGGCAGTAGATACGCTTTTGTCACTGGAGACACTCGCTTTATGAGAGTGTTTGGTAGACATAGTGAGTTAATGATATATGACAGCGACACCGAAAGACACCAAAGAGCAGAAATGGTATATGATTTATGGGGTAGCGAAAACCTGCTGGATTATAGTGTAGGCACCGAATCATTTAAAAGAAGAGCGTTCTATGTATTAATGTTAAGTGAACATATGTCACTTGCTGAATATGAAGATTATTTCAATGAATATGCTGAAGTAAGAAGGAGCGCCTATTGTATATGGAAAGACGGCGAAATAATAGAATGGCGCAGAATGGGAGATAATTATCACCCAAGCATTTAAATATATATTAAGCGAGGAAGAAATATGAACAAAGCAGAAAAAGAATTATTCGCTATGTTTGTGGCCGAATTAATGGGCAATAAAATGCTCATCGATGACCTTTGGGATGAGACTATTCACTGGAAACCAGCAAAAATGTTAGGAGAATTCCAAATCAACGGTGAAGAAGGTAGAGCAATAGGACCAATATTTTATGACCCAAGTAAATGTGACCCACCAGAGCAAGTAAGAAACATATTAGAGAAAACAGATGAGCGACGAAGAAAGAAATAAATGTCCCTGTTGCAGTAAGCAACTAACGTGGGGATGTTGCCGAGAATGTGGAGAATGTTATGACCCGAACCCGTGAACAAAAGCAACGAAGTCGAGAGCTTCTCGAGAAAAAGAGAGCAGATAACAGACGTTTCGATGCTGATAAGAAAAGGAGATATAGGGAGCAAAGGTATGGAACTACCATAGCAGCAAGAGAACGATATTGGAGAGCCAAATCAAGCGACCTATCACAGATAGTGAAGCTTTATCAAGACTTACCAGCAAGGATACAAGAAATATTAGTTAATCATAGAGAGGATGAATAAAATGAAGTGTGTTAATTGTAATAGGGAAATACTCAATGGAGAAATTAGAGATGGATTTGGCTATTGTGATGATGATGATGAGGATTGTGATTGAATGAATGAAGAAGAAAAGCAGAAATGCCATCAATGTGGACAGAATGAAGCAGGTGAAGGTCTATGCAGCGAAAATGCAGACCGAAGCAAAGATATATGCTTAAGCTGCCGTGAATACAATATAGCAGTCGATGCTAATCCCCCGTCAATTGATGGTGAGATAATAGTAGGGTATGCTTTAGATGATGGAGAAGATTATACTTTTCTGGACCCTGAGCCAATAACAGGACATACACTGTTAGAAGAAATCAAATTTAGCTTGTATGCAACACAAGCAGAATTGACAAGATTAGAGAAGTTGATAGATACATACGAAGATGTCAGTAGATTACAGCGATGAACCCGCTTGTGCAAGACGTGGCACAGGTTGGATTGACTTTTCTAAAATAGAAAAGAAACCGATAAAGCGTCGTAAAATAAAAAAGAGAAAGAGTAATGAACAGAAAAGAAGCGATAGAATACTTCCATAAAGTAAAAGGGAAGCCCCTGCACGTTATAGATGCTATGGAAATAATAGAAGAATGGGAAGCAAGACATAATGAATAACTGCTACCATTGTGAACGTGAGTGTGCCGAATGTAGACATTGGCATATGATTTATTGTGATGATTGTCGCTGGGATATACATTTCAGCAGGAATTGGAATTGTAAAGACTATACAAAAGAGGAGTGGAAGAATGAGCAAAGACTACAACGGCTACGAGAACGGTGAACTAGCCCCTCAAGGGCCGAGTTTTCATCGAGGCGGATATGAAAAATATAATTGGTGTGGCAGATGCAATCAGGTATGGGATAAGAGCCATAAACGATGCGGTAATGATAGATGCCATAATATATTGAGAGCCAAATCAAGATACTATAGCAGGAGGGAAATTGAACTACGCCAACGGCGATAAGTTTAGTTGTGGCCCTCCTATGAGAGCAGGTGCATACGAGAAATGGAACTGGTGTTCGCCCTGTGGAAAGATATATGATAAAGAGCACAAGAGATGTCCTGAGTGCCGTCAAACTTTGAGATGGAAAGCAAAAGGAAAATCCTGCTTAAATGGAAGAGAAACTTGCTTATGAGAACCTTTATATACTCCGAAAATACTGAAAATTCAGAATCAGCAGTGGTTTTGGTTGGAGTGCTACAATTTCGGATGTAGCCTTAAACGAACCGAGTGTAAACACCGAATGCAAGGACTATCATAAACGATGGTTTACTATTCAGTGGAATGACCACGGCAAGCCGCCATCCAACCGACGGGTTTTTTACTTGTTTCCCGTTGTTCCGCCGCTGCTGGTTCCACAACGAGGTAAGCAATGATGACAAATGAAATGAAGCAGAAGAACCTCATCCGCCGTGAACTGAAGTATGCTAACTTTGAGTATGACGAGGATGAGAAAACTATAATGATTGAAACACGAACCACCAGCGATGCGTTTAAGAATATGGCTAGCGCAAGTGGTGAGTTCGACTTACCACGCCCCATCAACGGGCGTATTAAACTTAATAAAGTATATAGTTTTGCATTGTTGAGATTTGTAATAAGGATTGCACAACGTAATTGGTTCAGGAAATTAAAAAGATGATGATTGTATGGAGAAATGGAAAGCGGATTATGATAGACAGTGATGGTAATGAAACAATCATTGGCTCTGTCAAAATTAAGAAAGGTAAGTCGTGGGAAAGGTCATTTGAGGTGAAATTTAAATGAGCAAATATGACGATTTTTCCCTTACTGACCAACAATTAGATATGTTAGCAGGACTTTTATTTGGTTTAGGCTTTGGAATAATAATAGGATATTATTTAATATGAAAAGTTATACAATTAAACTACAGAGGCAAAACCAATGATATATCTACACGACCCTCATACTGAATATACTGACAGGCAGTTAAGAGAAATGCATTACGAGGGTAATTGCGGAAATGATTGCTCTTATTGTAAGAAAATGTGTTGCCGTGATGGATGCGAGAAGTGTGAGCAATGAAATGTTTAAATTGTGGAGGCAATTATATAGGGATGAAAACATCGCACAAGTATAAATGCCCTCACTGTGGAGATGGAAGTTATGGCAGAAAGTGAAAGGCTCAGCAAACCGATATGGGTAACATCGCGTTATTCAATTCTATATGAGCAGGTAATACCCGCTCACTTAATAGAAACCAAAGAATCACTCAAGAATGAAAAATCAGTTTTGAGAATGGAATTAGATTATTTACATCCAAAGCGTAAGGATGGTGATTGGGATATGAGATATACCCGTAATAAAGGCAGAGAGAGAGCAAGAAATCACTTCAAGAACTTGGGAGAGATTGGATAAAATGAGAAATTATCTAATTAAATTACACGAAGAAGATATACCAGTGCTCAGAATGATGAGGATGGCGATGGAGCAAAGTATTGAGGAAGGCAATATGGACAATGATATGATTGCTGATATAATATGGCAAATAGAAAAGCAGGATGACAATTATAGGGAGTATAGTAAATGAACAGAGATTGGGATGAATTTACATTCGTCATATTTTGTATTCTCCTGCTGATAAGAGGTTTACAATGATTTGTAAAAAGTGCGGTGTTGGTTTGGGTTTCAATGTGCCGTGGAATTTTAACGGTATGTGTGGGAGGTGTAAGGAATGATTTGTAAACAGTGTGGTAAAAAATTTATAAAAAGTGTAATGGGAATGTGGTGGTGCGAATGTCGGGCAGCACTTTGTAATCTCCATCAGAAGTATCCTCAGGTGATAAAATGACTGAAAAACTAGAAGAAAAATATAAATATATGTGTAAGTTGGTTGAACAAATGGCATCCAGCCTTCACAAAGCAGATAAAATAATTGAAGAAAATGAAAGATTGAAAGACTATATAGATAATATGTGTGGTATGATAGAAGCAGAGACCCCATTAAAAGAGCACGACAAATGGTTAGACGACTGTATATCTCAGGGATTTTACAAGAAGGAGTGTGATTAAATGAGTCCCCATAGATGTCCAAATAGGGATTGTGAGATATGGGACCTTAATAAAATGATAGAGTGGGATGAATATTTCTATCACCAGAACTGCGAGTGGTGTGGCACTCCGCTGGAGATAGTATGAAACTAAGTGAATACATAATAAATGAATATAAAGCAGGTTCCTCTGCATTATCGAGCGAAGATATAGATAGATGGATAGAAGAATGGTATTCCATCAAATATGGTCGTTTACCTCCTACGTGGTTAGTAAAGGGAGAGGTCGGAGACATCAAAAGAGTGTTAGTAAAGGGAGAGAAGAATGAAACTGAGTGAATATTTACATAGTAAAATGGGGCCATCAAATGCTATTACGTGGCGTGCTCGCACAGCAGAACAAATAGAAGAATTTCTACAAGAGTGGGCAAGTGAAACGAGAGCCACAAGTTATGGTAAAACGACTAAGATAAGAGACTATTGCGATGATGATGAATATAAGAAATTCTGGACTTGTAAGATATGCAAGCGAGATACTTCCACAGTAGACTATGATTATCTGGTAGCGAATGATTTGCATTTGGAATGCGCTTTGAAAAAGGAAATGGTATCGGTGGAATATACGTGGAGAGATAAATGAAAAGGGAAATTAAGGAAACAGATGATGCCTTATGGGTTGCTTGGACAACGAAAGGTCATCACGAACAATTTGATATTATAGATATAGAGCGTGATAGCCAAAACGGTGATGACATTCATCTACACCTTAAAGATAGGGATGGACATATTTACAAGGGAATAATAACAGGAATAGAAGATATGTATTGTTTCTGTGGATATGAACGTGACCCTAATGATAATGAAGATTGGAGTATACACATTAAAGAATGCCCTACCTATCACTACAAAATGGGAGAAGAATGAGAAGAAGACATCTATTAAATAGGGTCACAGGAAGCACGATGTGCGGACTGAGACCGAGCGAAAGAGAAGAACAATTTATGAGAAGGGATTTTTGGAATAAATATATAAATTGTAAGAAGTGTGCTAAATTTGTGGAGCATACTCATTGAAGCCTCTCTTGTTACACGGAGATGCTGTAGAGGTAGTGAAAACTTTAGACGATAATTCTATTCAAACAGTTGTTACATCTCCGCCGTATTGGGCATTAAGAGATTACGGCGACGATAATCAATTTGGTGCTGAACCCACAGTAGAGGATTATGCAGCAAATTTAGTAAGACTATTTGAAGAAATTAAACCAAAATTAAAAGAGGATGGAACAGTATGGCTGAACATAGGAGATAGTTATGCCGGGTTTTCTGGAAACCGAGGCGGTGCTACAGGCAGTGATAAGAGAGGAACCCGCAATGCTAAAGTTATTAAGAGAGGAGCAAATCTTAAAGAAAGAGACCTTATTGGTGTGCCGTGGGTGGCTGCGTTTGCCCTCCGAGAAGCAGGGTGGTATTTGCGTTGTGACATTGTATGGGCGAAACCTAACCCCATCCCTGAGAGCGTTAAGAACAGACCCACTCGCTCGCACGAGTTTATATTTTTGCTGTCGAAGAATTCCCAATATTACTACAATATGGATGCCATAAGGGAGCCATTAAAAAGTAAGATTGGACCTTCAAAAAATAAAAGAGGGGAGAGACAAATAATCGGCAACCCTAAAGGAAAAAATGCAAGAGATGTTTGGATGATGGCCCCGAAAGCGATACGTAATTCACACATTGCTGTATTTCCACCCGAATTACCTAAGAAATGTATTCTTGCTGGGAGCAAACCGGGAGATACAGTGTTAGACCCTTTTTCAGGAAGTGGGACCACTTGTAGAGTGGCGAGAGAATTAGGAAGAAAGGGAATTGGTATAGAAATTTCAAAAGAATATCATAAATTAGCATTAGGCTATACTTTTAAAGGCAACCGTTCATTAGATGATTGGGTAGAAAAGACCGGAGAAGCAATATGGAGAAATTTAAAAAATGAAAACGTTGAGTGAAATAAATAATATAATATTAAATCAACCTGAAGAATTATGGGGTGAAGATTACGGAACTATGGTCCGAAACTCAGCAGGGGAGATGACCGATAAAGGAACTGTTCATTCCTATATTTCAGAATATGAAAAATTATTTAGTAAAAGAAGAAAAGATGTAACTGATGTTTTAGAAATAGGAATAGGTCACGGAGGGTCAATAAAGTTATGGAATGACTATTTCCTTAGTGCAACTATTCACGCCATTAATATAAAGAGTCCTAATCAACCTCCTCATTGGTTTTCTGACTTTCCTAAAATTAAAAGTTATATTATAGATGCTTATACTATGAATGCTTTGAAATTATTCAAGGACATTCCATTAGATGTTATAATAGATGACGGACCTCATACAATACAGTCCCAAATGTATACTGCAAAATATTACACTAAATTATTAAAAAAGGAGGGTATACTTATCATAGAAGATGTATTAGAAAGAAATATAGAGCTTATAATGAATCAATTTGATGATAAAAATAAAGCTAAATATAAGATTGGCGACAATATAGAAGAAAAAGATGACGATATACTAATTATATATGAAAACTAAAATACTAAAAAGGGCTCGTGAACTCTTAATGGAAAGTGACTACTTATTTGATATAGCTGTAGAAATGGCTGCCGAAGAATTAGGTGAACATCTATGAAAACTAACATTTATACAGGAAAGAATTTTGAATGGGAAATACGCAAATCACTGGACACTGCTGGATGGTGGTGGTTTAGAATACAAGATACTAATGACGTTTCACGCTTTGTGAAGAAAGCAATATCGGAGAAGCAACCCGGCGATTTTTTTGCCGTGAGTGATGGTGTTCCTATATTGATTGAATGTAAGACCAGCAGGAATAAGACTTCTTTTCCGCTGTTCTATCATAAATCACCATCTATACCTAAACATCAAATTACAGATGGACAAGACCTGATAAAATCAGGGGGAATGAGCTGGGTTTTAATCCGCAAAGATGAACCTCGTAATAAGAGAGCCTTTGCCTTATCTCCCAATCAAGTTAGTAATTTTTATAAAGGAAAACAAAAATCAATCAAGTGGGACATTATTGAAGAAAAGGGTATCGAGTTAGAAAGGCTATCATCCCCTGTTAGATATAACCTTTCTATACTTTTAAATAGTAGATGGATGTTGAAAGAAGGATGATAATCAAAGAATTTCTAGAACAACTGCAAAATTTAGATGAAGGGAGTATCAGTTTAGATGAATTCTTCTCTAGTGATAGAGATAAAGCAGTATATGAGAAGTGGATAGAGGTTTTTAATATTATGAGTCCAATAAGTATAATGCAAAGTTTAAGCACTATTAATAGCAGCATCAAGATGTCTAAAAGGGATGAGATTATTCTAATGGCTTATGTGAAATTTTTCGAGCAAAAGATTGCTATGATGGGTTCCCTCCCTAAAAATCTAACTGAAATGTTTGAAAAGAAAAAAGATGAAAAGAAGGGAAAGGAGGATTACAATGGACAAATGTTCGGCTGATTTCTTTGACCGTTGTTGGAATAAAGAAAATCCCAAGTTTAGACAACGTATTTCTCAGAAAATGAAGAACAAGGGGTTGGAACCAACTCAAGAAAATTGCAGGAATTTTTGGTTAGGTCTAATAAAACCATATAAATTCCCTAAAAGTGGAAGAGTTATACACCTACACTTGAAAGATATAAGAAAAAGGAGGAGAATATATGGAACCACACGCACAATGGAGAACAAATATAGAAAGAAGAACCGAAAGCCTTACAAGTGATTGGTGGCCTTTTGTAGAAAATACAAAAGATATATTAGATAAAATGGATGAAATGCATCACGAATTTAATGTACTAGAAAATAAAGTGGATGAAACACTAGGGATGATTAAAGGGATATACAAATCTTTTATAAAGATAGGGATATTTGATAAAGAATATAAACTTAATTGGACCGCTGTAAAAAGAATTGGAGAAATTATAAATGAAGAACGACCAGAAGAAGATGAATAAAGAAAAGTCAAAGCAAAGCAATAGAGAGTTAATGGAAAGGTATTTGTTAGAAGAACAAGAAAACCATTTACTACGATGTCAATCTCGTCACGTTTTAAAAATGGGCAGTATAAAATTAGAAATAATACCTACTGATAAAACTCAATCTTTAAAAGAGACAATGCAAGAATTTACTAAATTTGCTAAGATACTACAGAAACTTCACGGTAATGCTCATCTAGTATGTTGTGAAGTAGATGGAGAAAAAAATCCAATGGCGGCTTTAATGCAAAATGGAATGTATGAATGATTACTCACGGTATACAAGGGGGACAAAAATTAGGAAAATGTACTCTTTGTGATATGATGATTGTTAACAATAAAGAAAAGTTTTGGTGTCGTGAAGCGAAGATAATCTCTCAAAAATGGTTTTGTGGAGATTGTTTACTATCTCTTAAACCGACTATTGATGAAATTCACCAAGCTTTTGAATGGATGGAGAACATCCAGTTTAAATTTGGAGGGAGTCTAAATGTGGACCCCGAAACAGGAAGGTTACGCAAGAACTAACCTTTATATACAAGGGTATTCTTGATTAGCAAGGTAATAAATATGGCCGACAACAAATTAGTAGAAATCGTTGGGTTATTCCGCAACGAGAGCAAGAAAGGAGAGATATACTACTCCGGTAAAACTAAAGATGGAAAAGCAGTTGTAATGTTCCGTAATTCCTACTGGGAAGAGGGCAGCAACAAACCATACTTTAGATTGTATGACAAGGGCGACCAACAGCCACAACAATCGAAAGATTAAAGTGAGTGGGTATAGCGATTGGATACAATCACTTAAGAGCGAGAGAGTCTGGTTATCAGACTCAATGACTGCTCTTGGGCAGTTTGCTTATGTTAATCCTTTGAAGAATATTAAACATTGGAGCAGTACTAAAAATTCTTACGTGAAATGTTGGGGTGCTTTAGACCAAGACTGTTATCATTGTCAAAATGGAATAAAAAAGAGTACCGATTATGTTTATGGTATGTACGTTAGTAAAGGTAATGCGAAAATTAAATACTTATCTGTGAATTTAACTACCCATACTCATTTCCAAAAGAAATTTTCGTCTATGTTTGATGCAGGTTCTAACCCCTGTGATAAATTATTTAGATTTACTTATACCCAATTAACTAATCTAAATGGAAAAAAGTATAATGGATATGAGATTATACCGACAGCTGGAGAAATGTATGTAAAAGAAATATTCAGACCTTCTCCTCTGGATGCTTATCAAAATATAATAAAGGACTTTAAGTGGGTAGTTCCCGAAGAATTGGTTATTAAATTAGTAAAATATGACCAACATCAAATGAGTCTAATAGATTTATTTTTATTAATTAAAGAGTTATATCCTTCAATTAAAGATAAAGATGCTAAAAAATATGCAATTAGATTAGTAGAGAATGGCCTTATAGATATTAAAAAGGCAAAGGAGTATAGACATTGAGTGAAGAAGATTTAGATATCCCAATGATAATATCAAAAAAGCCTAAATTTGAATTAAGTGATTTGGTGAGATATTTTCAGAATGTAAGAAATAAAAAAGGGGAATTGGTCCCTATTATTGGTGAAGATAAGTTAGCTGTTACATCTGCTTTAGCTTATCTTTTGGAAGATACTAACTTTATGATTAATGCCTACAGTGGAACTGGGAAAACTGTCATAATGAATGCTGTATTTGGGTTGCTTGATGGAACAGGCATTAAAACTAGCGTAATAGAGCAATTATCTGAGACTGCTCTATGGTATGATATGGATAATATTAATCAATCTAGGTTTATAGCTATCCCTGAAGCACAGAAATGTCCCGAAAGTATTATTGAAATACTTAAAACTTGGGCAGATGATAGACCAGCCATTCGTAAAAGAACAGATGTTACTATACAAGATATTAGAGAACAACGATTAACACCTAAATTTGTCTTTATGTGTAAAGCTGTAGAAAATAAACGAGGGGATGCTTTCCTAGATGCAGAGTTAGAGCGTAGGTATATGGTAACTCATACTAATCCTACAGTAAAACAAACTGAAGATGTGATTAAATACAAATTAGATACTACAGCTCGACCCCAAGAAGACATTATAACTATGAGTGATGAAGAGATAATTCAACTTAAAAATCACGTTAAAAACTGTATCATTAATAGGGATGATACTCGAGCTATTCAAGTTAGAAATCCTTGTGCTCCTTTTTTGTTTAAAGTTATCCCTACCTTATTTCCTATTGCTCGGAGCAAAGTTCATTATTTTCTTAAATTAATTAATGCAGTAGCAAGATTTTATCCTGATGAAATGATGACTATACAAAGAGGAGCCACTACTTATGGTCTTATTACTCCTAAACATAATTGGTTAGCCACCCAAATTTACATTGATACATTTGTGACAGAATGTTTACAGATGCCTTCACACGGTATAGACATTCTTAAATTAATACCAGATAGTGATGTTGATAAGTACGGTCTAGTAACTAGTGAAGTGATTAAGATGAGTATGAAAGAAATACAACAATGTGCTCGTCAAGCAGGACTTCCTTTTGCAGGTAAAAGTATAACACCTTTACTTACATCTTTACAAATGCTTGGATTTTTGGAAGTAGAAGAAGATGGGAATAAAAGACTATATTTCAAATCTCCTTTAATTAGAGAACCTAGTACTAAAATCGAGTGGGATAAATTATTATTAGACACACAAAAATTAGTGAAAGAAACGTGGCCTGAAGTAGCAGATGAATATATTGATAGATATTGTAATAGTATAGAAGTAGTTAATCCCTTTACTCAGGAAAGGGTCAACCTTGGACTAAAAATGGTAAACGATTCTCCACAAGCTGAAGAAATTACCGACAAGACTTCTGAAGACTATGGAGCTTGGTATGAAGATTAGAAGACCATATAAACCAAAAGAAGAAATGTTCGCCATTGTTCGGGAGATGTCAGGAGGTTCTAGAATGAAAGCTTTTTGTGAAGATGGTTTAACACGAATGGTGAGGATACCCGGCAGATTGAAGAAAAAATTGTGGTGTCGAGTAAATGATATCATAATTATTAAATTATGGCCTATACAAACCGATAAAAAATGTGATTTAGTTTACAGATACCGCCCAACTGAAAGGGAAGTTTTAAAAAGGAAAGGTATTATACCAAAGAAACTGATAATATGATTAACGAAAGAGAAGAGCGACGTTTACAATGGATAGCTATCCTTAAAGAATGTGCAATGTATCATAATAAAATGGTCGAGAAATTAAAATCTCCTATTATTGGGGCTGAAGAAACTGAAGAAAGTTTAATGCATAAAGTATGGTGTTTGTCAATAACGGATGCAGTAGGATTAATAGAATTGTTACCTGTGATAGACAAAGATAATGATAATGATAATGATAATGAAGGGTTGCCCCAACATAATCAGGGACCAGCAGGATGAAAATCCCCCTTTCAGCTTTTAGTACTTACAATACCGTTAATAGAATGAACGGTGAACAACAAATTATCATATGGCAAAATGGTGAAAAAAGGGTAATACCTTCTCCTAGAACCCATTCTTATTATTTACACGATTCTAAAGGTCAGGAATATAATGTTTTAGGAAAAAGTACTACTCAATTATTAAAAAAATATAATGTAGGAAACCTAGGAGAGTTAAGACCTGAAAGTATTTCTCCTCTTTCAAAAATAGACGGATTAACCCGTAATGAGATTGAAAGAATATGTATAGAACATCCTGAATTTTTTACAGGGTTTTCGCAAAATGAACCTACAAGTATAGGATTTGACCTTGAAGTTTCCTCAGCGGATGGTTCTTTTCCTTCAGGTCCACAACACCCTATTGTAGCAGTAGGGATAGTAACGGATGATGGACAACGAAAAACATATCTTTGGGATGGAGAGAGTGATAAGGATTTAATTTTAAAGTTTGCAGAGTTTGTTAAAAAGTACGACCCTGATATTATTTATGGATACAATTTGATAGGATATGATATACCTCAGTTATTTGCTCGTGCAGGATTCCACAATATCAATTTAAGGCCTTATTTAAATCGTGATAATCACGCAACTTATGGTTGGGAATCGGATTTTTCTTACCATAAAAAAAGTAAAGTGGATACGTGGGGAAGACTTGTTATAGACGTTTATAATTTTACATCTAGAGATTATGCCCTTGCAGGTTTGAGTAAAAGACTCAAAGATGTATCTCGATTTTATGGTCTTAATCCTATTGAGCTAGATTTTTCGGTATCTGATATACTAGATTATGATATGGATACCATTAATGAATACGTATTAAGTGACTGTGACGCAACTAAATACTTATTTAATCATTATTTTACTCAACATAAATATATTGCTGAGGTTCTTAAAGTCCCTCTAGAAACTTATATGAATTCGGCAGATATATTTATAACTAGAATCCTTCTGGGGAGGGGGCTATTTAAAAGAAATATTTTGACGTTTGATAAGAACCGTGAAAGGCACCCTCAAGTTGAGAGCTTTCAAGCTGCTCATATTGATTTGTATTGCCCCGGATTTCACTATAAAAATTATAAAATTGATTTTGCCTCGATGTATCCTAGTATTGTTCTTGCCCTTAATTTGGGTCCAGATACTACCAGAATTTTAAGATATGAAGATTATGATATAACTAAATTCGGTTGTCAATCTGAAACTAATTATATAATTTTAACAATTCCTGATAATGTTATTGATAAAAATGTAATTATTAGAGTAGACCTTCTTAAAAAATCGTGTTTATATCAAATGTGTAAACAATTTAAAGATATGAGGGAACCTTATAAGAAAATTAATACGCACGAAGCTAAGAGTAAATCTAACGGTCTAAAAATAATGGTTAATACATTTTATGGTGCTAATACTAATCCTTATATGAGTTATGGAGATATAGGTGTAGGTTTAGCTATTACAGGAATAGCTCGATGGTTGATTTTAGGGGCTAAAAATATAATTCAGCAACGGTATGGGAAAGATGCTGTAGTTTATATACATACTGATGGAGTTAATACTAATCAAGATATTGAAGTAGAGTGGGTTAATAAAGAATTAAGGAAAGCAATGGATACTCTTTTCCCCTTGAGTGAATCAGAATGGATTGTAGTAGATAAGGATGAATTCAAGGAAGGATTTTGGATGGCTATTGGTAATTATGTTTTAAGAAATCAAGATGGGTCATTAACTAAACACGGTTCTACTTTTAAATCACGAAGTCGCTCTCCCTTCTATCTTAAAGTATTAAATAAAATAATAGATGCTCGATTAAGTAATACTGTAAATAGTGATTTTATACAAGATTTATATAATTTTGAAAATTATGAAATAGAAGACTTTGTTCAAGCAAGGTCAATGAATCAATCTTTAAGTGACTACAAAAATGAAAATGATTTAGTAGTCCAGTTAGCCAATAAAGCTAAAGAAGAAGGACAAAAGGTAAAAATTGGGTCTACCTTTTATTATTATAAAACTAAAGGGGGAGTGGAATTGGAAGGTAATGTAGAAAGTATAGATGACATAGATATTAAATACCATTGGAACATTATATCTAACCTGTTGAAAAAGTTTAATTTAGGTCAATGGATTAATAAAAAACCACCACTCACTGCTTTAGACCGGAAACAACAGAGTTTATTGGAGTTCATATGAAGAAGGTAATTGGAAACAGGATATGCGAAGACTGTAAGACACCAATGTTTCGCCGTGGGGTTGATACAGATATGAACAAAACAATGATAGGATGGTCTTGTCCTAAGTGCCACACTACTAAATGGGATGAGATAAAATGACAACATATGAATGGTTATTGTTCATCGCAGTAATAGACGGTCCTTTGATTGGTTTATTATATTTAGTATGGAAAAGCTTAAAGAGGGAGTTCAAACGATGAAACTGGATTGTGTATTTTGTAGAAGAATGGCTCTTTACAGTAAATATTT
>Ga0209128_1000614_pt1 | contig 26442 bp, 28 predicted proteins | sample ETNvirnome_6_100_FD_184072 | JGI IMG/M metagenome (GOLD analysis project Ga0209128, IMG submission 184072) | Marine viral communities from the Pacific Ocean - ETNP_6_100 (SPAdes) (version 2) | ecosystem: Environmental > Aquatic > Marine > Oceanic | place: Pacific Ocean | collected 2013-06-19 | reverse complement strand
ACGTTTGTATGGGTTAAGATACCTTTAATCTCACCATCATATGCGGCTTGTTGAAAGCCAAATGCTTCGAATTCACCCATGTTCATTAACATATGAGGTAACCCCAAATTAATGTTAATTGCTGGGTGCTTTCTTACTATCTCGTAGATGAGTAGTTTAAGTGATTGTAATTGTGCGTCTGTGTATTTGTGATAGTAGTAATGTCCGTTGAATTTTCTTTTCAACCCACATACTTGTTCTTTAGGAACTTTAATATCAACGTAATTGTAATAATCGTCACCATCTTTATATAAATAGCCCCAATTATTCAGTTCAATCCCGACTGAGTGAGTGTGCATGTGATGGCTACCTACTTTTCCTAGGTGCCAAGCATAATATTCGTCTGGAAAACATTCAACAACCACACCATCATTATCCTTATCCCCTTTGATTGACTCACCACCAATGCAATATTGTGTGGCGATACGACCTCTGGTATCAAGATTCCAGTTCTTGGCTGTTTTGAATGGGTTTGAACGACCTGCGGTGTGATGTATAAACAATGTGTCTTTTGTGGTCGTCCCTGCGTCTGTAACGTATTCATCGGTATCCAAGTACCGTTTATGGATAGTAAGCCCCTCACGAGTCTTATATGACCCTCTATCGTCAAGTTTACCATCATTATCTATGAAGGTACCATCTGAAATGTCACTTGTGAATGCTATTAGCTGTGCGTAAGTGTTGTTACCAACAATACCATCGACAACCAAACCTCTACTGGCTTGGAAGTTTCTTACTGCACGTTTGGTTCCCTTACCGAAATCCCCATCGGCAGTTATTCCTAATAGTCGTTGAATTTCTTTTACAGAAGCACCTTTATCACCTATCTTTACTCGCATTGCCATCTACTCTAGGTATTCCAGAAGAATTATAGTTTTTCTGTGGTGCATCACCTTCCATAAATGGGTTTGTACCGTTGTAACCTGCACCAACCTCTGATATTGCACCATCACCAAGACCGTGAAGTATTTCTACCATTTGCCATGTCTGGTCAGATATTTCAACATGTCGACTACCAGTAGATTTAACCGTTTGGTAAATGTCGTCAATTACTTTCTCCATTATCTTATCAGCGTTTGGGTATTCGCTTATTGCTTCCTTAACAGGTTTACCCACCTCATTACCAAAACCTAATTTTGCTTTTATCTCTGACCAGAAATTAGCAACGAATGCTGTGGCAGCAGCCATTGGCATTAGTCCCATAATAAGACTGGCTAAGTTAGTTGGTATTGTTTCACCACCAACGTTTGACATACCACCACCTTTAACCCATTCACCTGCAAGGTCGATTATATTGATAACAACGCTTGGGTCGATTCCACCTTCTGTTAATGTACTCTCCTTAACCGCAATACTATCCCTACTACCTATTCTTTCAAATGGTGTTTTCCCTTCACTGATTGAGTGTTCACCAAAATGTATTGTCTTAGCGCTATCATCAACGATAACTTCATATGGATATTTGGCATAGTTATGCATAGAGACAAAATCTCTTTCTGGGTTTATATCATGTTGTGATTTATACATGTACCCCTTACTTTTAAGATTGGTCATTTCTCGTGTCCAATCATCCTTACTTTTGATAAGGATTTTTCGGGAACCCCCTCTTTCAGCAAATTTTTCTGGGTAAGATTTTCTTTCGGCAACACTATACACTTTAGTGGCTTGCCTTAACCATTCTTCTGATTGAGGGTCAACCCCACCAACAATCTTTACACCACCACTTGAGAATTCACCTTCCCAAAAAGAGAAATGACCATTTCTCCCTATCTGTAGACTTAATTGTTCTGGTCTTAACCTAGGTTCACCTGTGAATACACCACCGTTGTCTAACTTCAAAGAAACTTCTTGGCTCTCCAAATCTTCTGTGATAACACCTGCTTCAGCTCTTTCAGCCAATTGAACTTGGGTTCTTCTAAGCATTTCTTGTGCTGCTTGCATTTCACCATTCGATACGTAAGGATTACCCAAAGTATCGGTCTTTGATTCAAGGTAACGTTGTTCAGCTAATAAATTAACTTTTTCGATGTTCTTTGATTTGTCTCGCCTTCTCATGATTATCTTCTATCTTTACTTGAATTAGTCCTATCTTCTTTTGGTTTAGATGGGCGCCCATTATGTTGTTGTCTTGGTGGTCTACTCTTTTTCAGCATCTTTTTGCGCTGGAGAAAGTTCTTCAATATCACCTTTCCCTACTTTTGCTTTAATTTCACTCCAGAATGTCGCTACGAAACCTGCTACGGATGCGGCTGGCATAATACTCATAGCTAATGTGGCTAGGTTCCTTGGAACTGATTCACCACCGACATTTACAATACCACCACCAGTAATCCAATCACCAGCAGCGTTGATTAAATCCATATCAACCTCGTTTACCACACCCTCATTTAAGGATACTTCGGTTTCATTAACCGCTTCGTTGTCTGAGACTGGCTCCTTATCAGCATCACTGAATGTACCATCCTTATGTACGTTCATGAAGGGTGCCATACCGTTATGACTAAATTCATTCTCAACGATTGCGTTCCTATTAAGGTAACGTTGTTCGGCTAACTTATTAGCTGCTTCAACCCTTCTTACTCTATTTCCTTTTTCCATTAGTTTAACCCTGTTTACTCGAACCCTCTCTTTCAGCTAATTTAGCTGGGGAAGCATGTTCTTTACATTTGGAGCACCTATCCCCATCAACAAAAGAAGCACCAGGACAACAGTCTGGTACGACCCCTTCAGGGTAGTCACTGTGGTGATGCTGGTCACGTGCGTGTTCTTTTTTCTTCTCGTCAGAGATTTCAGTTAAGACTTTTCTTTTTTCACCTTCAGTAACCTTAACTCGTTTAGGTATTTTTTGTGCGGCTTGTTTCTCAATCTCACATGGGCAATCATCTGCATCCAAAGTTTCAGCGATTTCACCTTCAGCTACTACTGATTCTGATATAACTTTATGGAATAGTTTCGTGAACTCAGTACTTTCATTCAACCTTTCAGTTGGGTTAAGTCGTCCTAGGTCAGGTTTGAAGCCCATAAGGTGTTTGATGTGTGCCATGTCTTCACTTACAACTTCTTTGTCAGAAGCTCTAAGAGTTACAGCAGCACCAGCAGCATCACCTTCCCATCGGAATCGATAGTTTTCGTTACCGTCAGTTACTTCAAATACCTTCTTGTCAACTTTGTAACTTTCTGGTATGATGGTCTTAGCGTTTTCAACGCCACCAATTTCGTTCTTGAATTTTAATCTCTTAATTTTCTTAGTATTTTCCATGATTACCTTTTTGTTTTCTTGTTTTGATTCAACAGCCACTTTCTTGTTAACTGCTGCTGGTTTTATTGCACCCTTACTGCAAGCTACGCCAACATTCTTTTCCTCAATATCGTCACCGAATTGGTCAAGTGCTGGAGTTGCAGCATCTCTCTTAGCTTTTGAGTCTTTAATTCTAGCTACTAATGTTTTACCATAGTCTGGGTCACCACCTTGCCCCTTCTCGACAACGTTTGCATATTCAGCACTATTACCCATTAACGCATCACCTTCTAATGACATCTTAGCTCGTTTAGTGAATTCCTCAGATGGAGTGCTATCGTATGAAAGCATCTCTTGACCATTCATTATTTCCATGTCATCGTGATACGTCTTTTCAGCATCATCGGTGTAATTGTCCATAACTGGTTCAATAGACTCTTTACCACTTTGTGTAGTAGCCTTTTCGTATTCACCCATTTTCTTTTCTACTTCTTTGTAGTACTTGTCATTCACCTTCTTGTCATCCTTCAAAACCTTTTCGGTTTGAGTGATACCAGGAGCAGTAGCTTCCAATTGTAGTCTATTTTTTATGACGTCTCTATCCATTTATCCTAGTTTTACTATAAATATCTGTGTATTCATTAAAGTTAGGTTAAGCACTCTTTTTAATCGGTGTTGCAGATACTACTCCATCATCACCTGTGCCGCACCCACCATTCTGAGCCACTTTATTATTATTGAGTTTGGTGCAGTCATCTATTTTAACCGTACCATGTATACTCTCTTCATTAACGTTAACATTTTGAACCATACCATCACCAAGATTCTTACCAATATAACCATCGTCAATGGCGTTAGCATCAAACTCCATAGAACCACCAGCAGCCGACATCCCACCAGAGGTTGTAGATTCTGTGTTCAATTTAGATTGCTTGTATAATTCATTACCAATCTTATTAAGGTTGTCGTGATATACTATTGGTATAATCTTCTCTGCATCGTACATAGCTTCAAAATCGTGATTGAATAGTACGTGAGCCTTACCGTTTGCCAAGTCTATCTTGAATATAAGATGACTCTCTGCTGGAACCAGACCTTCACCCTGATTATCTTGACTCAAATTAACCTTGTAATCTACTGTACCACCCTTACCCATTACCTTATCATCAATACTTGATACTTGGAATAGGTCATGTTCGGTACCTATTGGTAATCCGATTAAACCCTGCATTGGGTTTTCAGCGTCAGTCAACATATCATCTTGACCTGTATTGGCTAATTGTTGGCTTGGGTCTAAATCTGGGTTGTGGTCTTTAGATGTACCTAATGCCATTCCACCAGTGAACGCACCAGAAGATGCCGCACCAGTTGTTTCAGTTGTACCCCATTGCTTAAGTGTATTAGCCTTAGCTTGTGTATATTGTTGTTGCCACTCTTTGAATACTGGATTCAAAACCTCAATTCTATTTCCGTTAATCGCGAATACCGGCATCTCACCGAATTTCTTAGCGAAGTCCTTGATGTAACCATCCTCTACAACCTTCTTACCAATTCTGGTTTCGAATTGTCTTCCAGTGAAGAATTCTTTATCCATTATAATAGAGTTAGCGTCACCATCAGTTAAACTTGGTATCTGTAGTTCGCTTCTATTATCCCAATCTACTTCAGCCCTTGTGTTAGGTAAATCTAGATGTTGAAGTAGGCGTTGTGGTGTGATACCTTGTGGTTTCTCAGCCTCACCCAACTTCATGGTTTCAGATTTACCCATTAAAGCCTTCGCAATGTCCTTAATACCGTTTCTAATAGCCTTAATCTTCTCGTTGTATGCCAACTGATAGAATGTGACCCCAAGAAGTCCCATGTCCGTTAACAACGTGAATAGTTCACCTCTGGTTACACCCATTTGTTGAAAGATTGGTGATAGCCCATGACTGGTATCGTTATTTAATTCTGCTAAGATGAAATCTACAACACCTCGAATTAGTTCTAATAGTTCAATTGTAGGACCGCCTTCATTTATCGCACCTTCAAATTGAATCTTTGGTTTGTGACCAGCGAATTCCTTTTTGAAGTTCTTAGATATATTGTCACCAAGACTTTCTCTAATCTTATTCAATTGTTTGGTCGTAATGACAAGCTTCCTTTTTTGGGGTAGGTTAGCCAATATTTCAGCTTGCGCTTCGGTGATTCTAATTTTCTTCTTCATTACGTAGCTTTGTTACTCAACCCTGATTTCCAGAAGTTTCTCTTAACCCAAAGGGCTTTAAACAATTGCGTCAGAACGTTCTTACTGATTTCAACCGATTGGTTTTCCAACTCTCGATTATTCATTAATTTCTGTTGAACTATCTTACCAATCTTTGCTTCCAAATCTTTTGAGTCAATAACGTATTTCTTAGCCTCAGATTTATCTGCTTGGCTTAGTTCTTCTAAGATTCTGTTCTTCATGCTCATACATATAAATAGGAACCAACCACATAAAAAAAGCCTATCCGAAGATAGGCTTTCCAATTTGATTTACTTGGCTAAGAAAAAGCCAATTATTATGCCTAATCCGACACCACCACCGATACCACCCCCAAGAGCTAACCCCTTCTTAATTTTCTCCTTCTTTATAACATCCTTAGCGTTCTCTATCGTAAGGTCTTTAAAACCATCTATTTCCTTTACGTTATCTATTATAGAATTAAGGTTTTTTAATTGTTCTACTTGGTTGTCACTTTGTAGTTGAAGTTCCTTTATTTTGGCTATATTCAAAACTATAGCTTTGGTATGTAATGAATCATTCCGTTCGTATTCAGGTAGAATGCTGTCTACGATTAATTCATAGTCCAGTAAATCAGTCAATATGAGTTTAGCATCTTCAACATGCATGTGAAGATATAAATTACCAGCAGTATCAGTCGTACCAATTACGGTACCACGTGGTATGCTATCTGTATACGTAATAGGGTTTTCAGTTGTTTCTCTGAACTCTCCTTTCGAAATACTTTGTGAATTCGCCAATAATGGCATCATCAGAAAGGTTATCAACATAATTACTCTTACCATTCTTTGGTCTTTTTGCCCTTAATCTTGCTATAATATCATCACTGGTCTTAAGGTCTTCCAGTGTGATGTTGTATTCCTTGTCTAAATCGTTATATCTCTCATTAGAGATGGTGTTTTCAAACCTTAACGCTTTATTGTCGTCAACTAACCCTGTATTCTCGGTTTTTAATGTCGCAATTTCAGTATCGTACTCTTCTATTGGTTTGGTTCTCCCGAACGCAATGAAAAGTACCAACACTACTGCTAATACAATATTACCAATGACTGATACCCAGACTATTTTAGAATTGTTCTCCATTATTTGGTTTGTATTCGTTAGCTAATTTTATTGCCCATTCATCAACCCATACTTCTCGGTACTTCTTGATGTTCTGTATCTCTTCTAAAACTGAATCTTCCATATCATAATTACCACCCATTTTCAAGTCTTCTCTTACAGACATCATCCATTTAAGACCACTAAGATTTTGACCAGCCCAAACTACGTTTTGGTCATTAGGGTAAATCATAAATTCACCGAATTGAACTCTAGGTGTTACTTGCTCTCTAAACTTACCTTCTTCAGCTTTTAACTCATCACCTTCTAACGGAATTGAATCATCTTCAGTCTCTCCACCACCTTCACCATTGAAGCTAGCTTCACGCAATGTTGCAATCATCGTCTTGGTCAGGTCATGTTCGTTAATAACCGTTTTACTATTACTTGGTCTTGCTAATTTCTTTCTCATAATACCATATTCTCTTTAAGTTGTTCAAAATCCCACGCTGGAGATAAATCACTATAATGCTTATCGAAGTTGCTTCTACATAAAATACCACTAAAAGTATTTAATGCTTCGACTTTAGTGTTGTGTCCGACCACATTATTACCTATTGTGAATTTGTCACAAAGGAACTTAAGTAGTTCAACCACAGAGTCCTGTTGTTCTTTGGTATAAGCTTCCCAGTATCTATGTCCACGCCACCGTCTATCTACAACGTCTTTACCCTTATAAATATCACCCAACCACGTAAGGTACTCATTTGACTCTTTATCTAATGTTAGATAACCCATGTTTACCATGGAAATCACAATTAGTGAAGTGTCAACCTTCTTATCGAAGACCTTACCATGATAGTTTGGGTCGAAATGTTCGTACACAGACCCATCTCGGTCTATTGTGTACGCAGTCGTTGATTTGTACTTACCACCACGCCTTGTTTTCCAACCCTCATAATGGTTCATCCCAGTACCGAAAGTATTGACAAGCATTATCTTATCTTTACTAGAAGCTTCCATAACAAAGTTGTTATGGAACAACGGATATGTTACTCGGTCTATAACCATTTCTTCTTTCTAGTCCACGTCTTGCCTAATTTTGTTGGTTCTGGGGCTTCGGTTATCTGCTTTGGTTTAGGTACGTCTACTGAGTATCCTCGACCCTTATCGTTCTTTCTGATTTGCTCAACATCCTCAGCATCGATTTTACCTTTAGCGACAATACCCTTATCAATAGGTTCAACTGGTACCTTGAATGTACCATTATCGTCTAATTTAACAATTGGTTCGCTTTTACTTTCATCACGTAACCCTATGTAGATATCTTCATCTTCAAGTAAACCATCATACTTGAGGTCTATATGCCCAGTTTCTGGGTCTACCTTAACGTTTGGGTTAACACCCTCATCGTCATAATCTGGTGATGGTAACCAAATATCTTGGTCATCAGAACTCTCGTTTGGGTCAACAGTAGCCTTTGGTAGTTTGAAATTCTTAAACTTCTCCACAACCTCAGCAAGGTGGTTACGTTTAACCTTTTTCTCTGGTTCTGGTTCACCTGCACGTTTCTTTTCTTCTATCTTAAGAATACTACTCGCCAATATCAATAGACCAATAGCTGTCGGGTCAAATACCCCAATGATAATGAATATCAAATAGTTAACCACAGTATCCATTGGTAGACCTGTCAGGTTCGACAAATAAATTAGAGGACCTAACTCGGCTGTTATCGTAGAAGCTTCTTCAACAGCGTGTATTTTCCCAGTATACACGTTAACTGAATCTGCCAACGCACCGTTACTTACCAGTATGGCATCGACATCTGAATTCAACTTTCGTATTTCTTCGGTAGCCGCTTCAATATCTTTTCGAACCTTGTTAGCGTTACTGATATAGTTCTTAGCGTATAGTGAGTCCAACCTAACCTCTTGTTGAGCACGTAATGCGCTTAACGTTTCAGCACGTTTATTCTTGTTCTCAACAACCTTTTCATTACTAAGTATCCTGTTAGAGAACACCGCAGACTTATCACTAAGAATGTCAGTCTTTCCAACTTGAATTTCATACTGTGATGCAGTTTTCTGGTACCCATCTGATAGGAAGCCATATATACCCAATGACGTAAGACCCACCATTATAACGATAGCCAACGCGAATGGGAGTTTCAACACCCATGATAATTTGTCCCAATATCTGTGTAATGCAGCAGTACCGACTAGTTTAGCGAACTCTAAACCACCAACCATAACCAACACTGTTGTGCCAGCGCCAGCGAATAAAGCACCCAAACCGAATACCGATACGAGTGCTCCACAACCTGCCAATATTACAGCAGCTAATAATACTAAATGGTGATACTTCATAATAATATAGTTTTATGTGAACTACCCACCCACATTCTGATGGGTAGGTTTTACGCTCCGTTATATAAATACCACTCTATTCACTCATCGCCATAAATAGACCATGAGCATTATGTCGTAACTTTCTAATAGCTTTTGATTTGATTTGTCGAACTCTCTCTTTAGTTAATCCGTATCTATCTCCGATATCTTCTAATGTCATTGCTTCACAACCAGCGTCAATCCCGAAGTAACATTTGATAATATCTCGTTCTCTATTGGTGAGGATTTTCAACGTATCCTCCATTTCTTGTCTGATTCTATCATCAACCACATAGAGACCTTCTTCCTCTTCACCATTAATATCCTCTGATATTAAGTCACCCCATTCGTCACCTTCACCACCCCAACTCTTGTCGTTAAGGGATAAGCAAGTGGTATCTAAATCGATATCATATTTACCACCATCCCCATTTACTTCTTCACCGAAATTAGGCTCTCTTTCATATGTCTGCTCGAACTGCTCGAACTGCTTCTTAAGCTTGTTCATCTTATTAATAAGATTTGCTGGTAGTCTGACCATCCTAGAATGTTCATTCAATGAATGAAGTATAGCCTGTCGAACCCACCATACAGCGTATGATATGAACTTAAATCCTCGTTCTGGGTCAAACTTGATAGCTGCTTTAACCAAGCCATAGTTACCCTCATTTATCAGGTCGTTCAACGGTATTCCGTTACCCTGATATTCCTTAGCTACTGATACCACAAATTTGAGGTTATCCTTTACCAATGTGTGCAATGCTTTTTCGTCACCCGATTGTATTTTTAGCGCTAAGTCATACTCTTCAGCTTTGGTCAATTTGTTGGTTCCCCTAACATCCTTGAAGTATTGACTGATAGTTTTCTCGTTATTAAAATCAATGTATTTTGCCATGTGTTGTTGTCGTATTGTTGTGTTATATCTACTTATATAAATATCTACAAATCAGTTATTTACAGCTTATTTGTGATATATTTTGCGATTTAGTTACCGTAATTATTTGGTTAGACCACTCCTTCGCATGTGCTTTGTGAGTTATCAAAAACACCTTGTCATATGCATCCGCTACTTTCTCAAATAGTGGTCTCATTAATGGTAAATTAGAGTCTGCTACCTTATCCAATACTTCATCGAAAACGATGAAATTCGGCATTGGTAATGTTGATATGGTTCCCAGTACACACCTTAATGCTACACCGCTAACAGACCGTTCGAAACCACTAGCCGATTTCAGTAATCCTTCAACCCCATCTTTAATCATGTACAGGTTGACATCGTTCTTGTCATCCATTCGGACTTCAATGTCAAAGTCACAAGCCCCTTCCATTAATCGTTCCAATTCGCTGTTTATTATTGGAATAACTGACCTTAGAATGATTTTAGATACACCCTTCTTACCAACCATCTCAATGTACAGTTTGTAAATCCTTTCAACCTCAGCTTCCTTACCCAATTTAATCAGAAGCCCCTTATTGGTCTCAACAATGTTCTTATGCTTACTAACTTCAGCCTTGGCAATCTCAATTACCTTGATTACATTATCGTGGCTGTGTCTTGCTACCTGTAAGTTGGATGTTATGAGGTTTACGTCAATATCAATTTGGTTGTTACGCTCAATAGACTTTTTGTTGGACTCGAACTCACGTTTGGTGTTTCTTATTTCACCTAACTTGTTTCTCAGCGCATTCATTCTAAGTTTAGTACGCTCAATTTCAAGTTCGATACGTTGTTTTCTCTCTAAGTCGGCTTTAGCTACTTTAAAGGTTTCAGCTTCTGCCACCAACTCACCTAATTCAGTCTGTAACTTAATAATAAACCCATCAAACGCAATGATGGATTCCTTTAGTTCCTCTATTTTAGCCGTATTGTCAACACCTTCCAATGGTCTATCACATGTAATACAGATTTCAGACTTCTCAATGTTTACAATATCCGATTTCATTCTTAACACTTCAGCAGTTTTCAATGCTATCTCAGTGTTTAGTTCGTTAATTCGGTCAGTGACACGTTTTTCCTTGTACTCATCATAATCAACGTCCTTAATTTCATTAACAGATGTTACTAACGCAGCCAACGCATTTTTATGTTTAACCCCAGTAGCTGTGATGTTAGTTATCTCTTGTTCCAATGCAGTAAGGTTTGTCAACATCAACTTACTATCAACTGGTTCTTTAAAACCTTGAAGTTCTCCCTTCTTGGTTTCCATGCCTTCAATTTCAGTAGTCAGCGTTGCCAGTTTAGCTTCAGCTTCACCCAATCGTATCTCAACCAATTCTTGACTCGTTTCAGCTTCGATAATTTCATCTTCTAACTCAACCTTACTGTGCATGTTTGAGAGCATCTTCTTAGCATACTCATTATACATCTTACGTGCAGCAGCTTCCTTGTGTTCCATAATCTCCAAACCGATTAGCCTTGTGAAGACCTTTCCGTTCTCAGTTACAGTATTAGCCACCAATGAAGATAAGTTGTCACCAGTAGCTAATGATACCAAGTCAAAATCCTTAACATCACCCACGGTTTCACGAATCTTCTTTGTAGTTTGGATTGAATCCGCTTCATCCATTGACTCTTCTTCATCATCTGGAAGCAACCAGTAGTAATTCAAAGTGCTGGTTACACTCCATCCACCACCACGCTTTGCCTTACGGTTTAGTTTACGTTCAATAATGAACTCTTTCTCACCGTCAATTCGCATAAGACCTCTAGCCCTTACTTCGTTTACATCTCGGAAACGATTGAATATTTGTTCGTTCTTACCAGTTCTGGTCGTGACACCGAATATCAAGAACTTAAACCCATCGATTATTAACGTGGTCTTACCACCTTGATTTTCTGGGTCTGAGTTTACTACAACCAAATCTCGATATTTCTCAATTGGGAAGAAGTTATTATCACCGAAACCCATCATATTATCAAGTCGCAACCAATCAAATTCCCACTTCTTACCAGTAGAAACTACAACATCAGCATCCAACTCAGAATTAATTGTGTCATCCAATTTCATTAACCGTTCGAAATTGACCTTCTTGTCATTTCGTTCAATCCAACTCTTGAAAAGTTGTCTTTGGTAGTTAATATCACCGATATTCTCTATCTGTACCCCATCTAACTTGATTACATTACCCTTACCGTCTATTTTAACGGGTCTGTAGGTAACATCTATCCTATCCTTGTCAACACCATACTTCTTGGCAAAATTGTTCCTTACAGCCAACTTATTGGCTCTTGAGTAATTCTCTGGTTTATCATTCCAGTAGATTTTTACCTTACCGTGTGGTGATATTTTTGTTTTGTTCATGTTAGTCTAATAAATTTGAACCGAATTTCCCTCTGGGTGTTTCACCATAAAGGTCGGGTTTTATTGGTTCTGGTTTTTTCTCTATTTCCTCTTCAGCCTTCTTAACTTCTTCAACAACATCTATTACCACAGGTTCTTCAACCACTGGTTTCTCCACCACTGGTTCTTCAACTATTTTTTTCTTTGGTTTGTTTGGTAGGTTTGGTTTATAGCCGTATTTCTCAACTGTAAAACCGTCTTTAATCATCTTAATCGTAAACCCTTCAATATCAGTAATATCGTTAGCTCTACAGTAATCCCAAATGTCGTTTTTAAGTTGCTTAGGTACTTCCATTATGCGTTGTTAAATACTTCTTTATCGTTCTCCACATCATCCACTGAATTAACTGTGAATTTATAGAAACCGTAATCGTTATTAAGGTCAACCCCAGTAAACCCCAATGTTGGTACATCCCAAAGTAGGAATCCGTGACCACTTACATTCTCACCGAAATCTTGCTGGATTAGTGAACCAGAATATACAATGGGGGTTATCTTCTTTATTTTAATCTTCTTTTTCATAATATTCCTCTTTCTTATTTTTAAACCAATATAATAAATCACCATATTTATTTTCATTTTTCATGAAATCTAAACGATAGTCTATTTTTAATGAACTAAAATATTCTAACGCTGCAACACATTTCAATTTAAAAATTCGCTCGTCTTTTATGTGACCTTTAACCTCTAATATACTTTCAACACCATTATCAATTAAAAAATCTGGTAAATATCTTCTCCTTATATTACCATCATAATAAACTATAACGTGTCGATGTTTCTTAGTCCAAAAGTTTACGTTATCATCTCCATCTAATTCAACCATTTTTAATTCCTCCCACGAAGAATGATAATACTCATCATCATCAGTTTTAGTTGATTTGTACCACCCACGCTTACAATTATTATATGCACCATAACTAGGTTCACACATTAACCGTTTTATATTAGCTTTAGAAATTCTATCCCTAAAAAACTCGTCTTGCCAATCAAAACTGCCATCTGATAGCCTATGACGATTTAAAAATTCCAAATGCTTTTCCAACCGTTCCGGGTTTTCCCAACTATTTTTAACTTTAATACTTATTTCTCTTCTCTTCTCTAAACTATGGGTACCCCAACTATTTTTTCTACCATAATTACCATTATTTTCACCTAACTGATAGGTTTTTTGCCAATTATTTTGACATGTAGTCGAACAGAACTTCTTAACCTTATTAGATTTACTATCCTCATAGATATCAAATATTTTTGTACAACCACTATACTCACATTCTTTATTAACCTTATTTAGACTATTAGCCTTACCACTACACTTTTTACTACAATACTTCTGCCCACTCTTATAAGTTTTAAACTCACCATTACAATTTTCACATATCTTTATCATATTCTACTATTATTTATTTAGGCGTTATCCTTATATAAATATCGGTAAACATAATGAAAGAACATTAATTATCAATTTCCCACCCCATTTTAAGGTATTTATCTAATTCATCTTCGTAAATTTCTTTCTTATCCGTTAGATAAAAACAACTCCGCTTATGAATGTCACCCATCATAACAGCGTCACAACCTTGGAAGTGGTCTAATGGTGTGCCAATCTCGAACTCATAACCCAAGTCCGTAGAAGCACCCAATACTGGTGCATGGTATAGTCCGATGTATTTCTTGTCGGCACCATGTTCAGCCCTAGCAGCTTCGATATCTGGTCGTTCATTCTCACTAAAGATTGAATAGTTACACCATACGATGTTATTATCCAAGTAACACTCTTTATCCTTATAGTATTGAATGTTCTTGTTATTTAATAGGCGCACGACTGGTGTGATGCTGTCCAGCCTATCCTTGTTATTTTCAAGTAGGTCGTGGTTTCCAGCAACAATCACCAGAGGCGCTATGTCGGCTAATTCACTTATGAACTCTGCTGTCATTACCAACAACTCGTTAGAGATTGTGATTTTTTGGTGGAGTAAGTCTCCAACAATGACAATTCTTACTTCCTCATATCCGAAGTCTTGGGTTATCTCCCTGCATTTCGAATACAACTCTTTGAACATAGCCTCATAGTCGCTGTGCATCCTATATGTTCTGATATGAATATCTGCGAGATGAATCACGGATTTTATCATGATATTAAATTTTAACACAAATATACAACACATTTTTAACGTTTTCCAGTTTATTAACATATTTAACAATATGAAGTATAGTAGAATGGAATACAATAAAAAACGATGGTCCTATAAAGACCTTGAGTGGTTGAAGAATAATTACCAACATTTAGGTGTTACGGAATGTAGCAAACAATTAAACAGGTCTAAAAAGGGTATTGTAAGTAAGTGTAATTTACTACAATTAAAATTATCAAAGGAAAGTAAAAGTAGGTTATTATCTAAACCACCCACAGAATGTAACGTCAATCCAGATAAATTTTACTCAATTCGAGATAAGGAAGTTGCGTATTTTCTTGGGTTTATGTGGGCTGATGGATACCTAAACTCATCGACTAACGGGTCTAATCACCTAATCACGGTTAAGATTCTAGAAGATGATATGATTAAACTAAAGCCTACATTCGATAGAGTTGGTAAATGGAATTACTACGTCAGGACTTACGATAATGCTGGTTGGCGAAATACTGAGACTATGACCACTAATAATAAGAGGGTATTCGATTTCTTGGTGGATAACGGTTACGATGAAAAATCCGTGGTATCTCCCGATAAAATATTATCTAAAATACCAAACGAATTAAAGTCTTATTTCTTTTTAGGTCTAAGTGATGGTGACGGATGTTTCTACTATTATAAACCTAAAACTGGTTCCGTTCAAAGGCAATTCACAATTACCTCATCTTACGAACAAGACTGGTCGTATATGGTAAAATTATGTGACGATATGGGTATCAAATACAAAGTGAAGTTGAGTAGTAGTGTTAACCCTAAATCTGGTAATCTAAATTCGTCATCACAATTTAGAATAACCAATAAGGTGGGTATTCAAAAGTTGGGTGGGTACCTTTATAAATCGTTTGATATTGATGGTATAGGTCTACCTAGAAAGTACGATAAGTATAAATTAATTATCGATGGGTGAACTACCCACCCACGCCATAGGCGATGGGATGGGCTTCCTGTTTCATAGATTCAACTAATGTTGACATCTCCACAGGCTCTACAGGTCGTTCCGACCTTGATATTTCTTTATATAGAGCAAATTTCTTTATATTGTTTGCTGCTAACAAGTCTCGCTCGTTAACTCGTCCACAGCTTTTACATTCCCAAGTTCTATCAGATAGTTTTAGGTCTTTGTTGAGTGAACCACATTCACAAGTTTTGGAGCTTGGTGCAAAACGACCAATACGAAGTATATTTACTCCATACCATTCAGCCTTGTACTCAATCATTCTATTGAACTCTGACCAACTAACATCTGATATTGCTTGTGCAAGACAATGATTTTTCATCATGTTCTTCACACCTAAATCTTCTAAACAAATCGTTTGGTTCTCACGAATTAGCTTATTAGAAACTTTGTGCAAAAAGTCTTGTCTTTGATTCTTTATTTTCTCATGTAACAATGCTACTCTCTTATTTGCTTTCTGTCTATTGTTACTTCCTTTTTTCTTTTTAGACGCTCTACGTTGTAATACCTTTAATCTTTGTATTGAATTACGTAGGAATTTAGGGTTTTCAAATACTTCACCATCTGATGTTACTGCAAAATCTTTAATTCCTAAATCTATCCCTATTGTTTTATTTTCTTCAACAGGTGTTTTGGTTTTACACTCTTTACCTGTTTCACAAAGAATAGATACAAAGTACTTTCCCGTAGATGTTATTGAGATGGTGGCTGATTTGATAGTACCTTCCAACGGTCTATGTAACTTAACCTTAATCCCCTTTTTCTTGAACTTAGGTATCACCAACCCACCATCTTCAACTTTTACGTTTTGTGGAACATGGAAAGATTGCTTAGTATCTTTTGATTTGAACTTAGGAAACCCAGCACCTTTGAAAAACTTTTTGTATGCTAAGTCTAAGTTTTGTAAAACAGCTTGCAAAGCTTGACTGTTTACTTCTTTTAACCACTCACATTCTTTCTTTAACTCAACCAACTGCTTCTGTAAATTAAACCTACTATAACCCACCTTAGCACTCAAATATGCGTTTGTCTTTGTCTCTAATGCCAAATTCCAAATAAACCTACAATGCCCAAAATGTTTGGATAGTAGAACTTTTTGCTCTTGGTTAGGATACAGACGATATTTATGTGCTTTATACAATTTTAGTATTTTTATTACTTCTTACTAAAATAAATATGTAAGAAAAAGTAAAAAGATATAAAAAATTAGGAATAATTAAAAAAAAAGTTGTATATTTGTGTTATTAAAGGAGTCGCTTATATCCCACCCACTGAAGATGAGTGGGATTTACGCTCCATCTAATTAAATCATCCACCAATTCTAACATTTTCACCTTCCCCTTTACAATTATCGCATATTTTACTTTCCATTATATTGCCATTTGTGTGTTGTACTTATGTAATTCTAATAACCTCTTAGCGTCATGCTTAAGGTATGGTATTGGTATTCTTCTCATTTCCGTGGTCTCTTTATCCCAGTAGCCAATCCAAATGTGTCGACACTTCTTATGTGGGAATTCCAACTCGTACATGTACGCATAAACACTCAATTGTAGTGAGTAGATACCATACTGACAGTTCTGAATGTGCTCAAACGGCTTCAACATTGTCTGATTGCCGAATTGGTTCCAGTAGTGAAAAGCCTTATTGGTTTTCCAGTCACCAACATCGAAGAATACATCATCAATATCTATTACAAGGTCGGCAGTACCTGCCAATTCGTAATACTCTGAGAACATAATGCGCTCTGGGTACATCATCTGACCTTCATCCACCTTAAGACTCTCATACCCTGCGATTGCAGCTTGTTGTAGCTCATCCTTTGGAAACCAGAATTTCTTCTTTAAAAGGTATGTCTCAATAGTCTCGTGAATGTGTGTACCATACTCATTAGCTGTATCATTCAACTCTTGCCAATAGTCAAGAATCTGTTCTTGCGTTTTACCAACATATAATGGGTTCTTGGCTGGTGCTTTATCGTTCTGCTTACTGATAGCCAAAGAAACCGCATCAGCATCGAAATGTGGTTCTACTGACGCTAAGGTCGTAGTAACCGATTTATAGTGCTTCTGGGTATCCCTGTGGATATATACGTGTTCTATGGGTTCTAACCATACTACCTGACGGTCGTCTCGTTTTATATTCATATTCATACTTACGAATATACCACATTTCTCCAACACTTTCCACAATACTTCAATCAGTTTCATACAGGTGCCTTGCAAGCCCATCCATCACATTTTAGTGTGGATGGGTAGTTGACTTGAAGAGTTCAAATTACACCTTGAATCTCAATTTGAATGTTGGATGAATTGGGATAATTATGGTAAATATAATGGTGAATACTGTTATGGTTGGGACATTGACCATCTAATACCTATCAATTCAGCTACTGATAACTTGTCGCTAATCAAATTGAATCACCACAGTAATCTACAACCATTATGTAGTAAAATTAATCGGGACGTTAAGAGATAACTAACTATTTATATACAAATGCAAGAAGAACTTAAAAATAGGTTACGGGAAGACTTGGAATATTGGCATGCTCAAGGTGATGTTGCTAATGATGACAAATTCAAAATTGGTGTGGAAGAGTCTACCTATGTTGACAATGAGGATATGATATACACTAAGGTCAGAGAAGATGTGATGAGCGCTATAGAACACCTTGTTAATTCTAACTTAGAATCATTTAACGGTGATAGAAACTCTGCTATGGGTGCAGTTCTAGGTGTTATTGAAAAGTTATACTTATGAAAAGTGATTTAAGACAAAGATTAGTAGAATGCTTGCTAAATGAGGGTGTAGACCCAATAGCATCCGTTATCCAATTGTTAGGTGCCGAACCTGATGAAAGTAAAATTAACACCTACAAATTCAGTACTGGTAATTCAGAAGTATACTTCAAGAAAAATGGTAGAAATATTGAATTGGATTTGATTCAAACCGCAAAGGGTAATCGTGACGCTGGTGGTGCTAAACTGGCTCTAAGCCAATTCCTCAATGCTACTGACGAAGTGGGTGTTGACGTTACTTTGAGTGCTGTACCCAGAGACAAGGAAACCAACCCTAAGAGACTAAAAAAATTCTATCAACAATACGGATTCGAATTCATAACCGAACCAGAGGAAGATGAATATGGAGATATGATTCAAAGTGAATTTGACTTTGAAATGATACGTTACGCTAATTAGGGGGTTCCATCAAAAGAGTGTTAACATGTACAACTCTTAGAACTCTTCAATCAGCAGGGTCACCCCAATCAACACCATCTGGCGTTAAAGTAAACTCAACGTCAACACTCTGTAATGTAGTGTACGGTTGCAACATAATCGTCACATAAGTGCAATCATCAATTTCATCATATGCTACCTTCTTTTAACCTTATTGAGTTATTTATAAACTTCTTAATTCCCTTGTATCCCCACTTCTTAAAGATACTACTTGGGTCTTCACCTTCTGGTGGTATACTTATCTTAACCCTACCACGTAGGTCACCAACATTTAACATCCTGTAATTCTTTTTCGCATCAGCAACAGCATCAGCATCCAATAAGATGACAATGTTAGCCTTAGCATTTTGTAAAAATAAGAACAATTCTGGTGAGATGTATTTACCTAATAACGGTATTGAGTTCGGTATCACGATGTGGTCAAAAGCACCCTCAACCAAGTATATTGTACAATCTAAATTTATCTTGTAGCCATTGAATATGACCTCGGTTTTTTCAGCCTCTGGATTCAGATACTTTGGGTAGACCTTCTTATTGAAAGACCTCGCAATGTAATAGTCCACGTTTCCAGCTAAACTATAAGATGGTATGATTATTCTACTATGGTATTTACCACTTGAAGCAAACCCAATATCATAATAGTCAATCATCCAATCGGTTATACCTCTATCCTTGAGGTACTTCATTGCTTCTCGGTAATACTGTCTATGTTTGTTACAATCTGTCAACCTTATAAAGCTCTCAGGTAGTTTTACGATTGTCACTGGCACCACTTCACCTTCTTTGGCTACTCGGATATAGTCGTAATCTGGTTTTATAGCTTGGTAATCCCGTTGATTCTTTTTACTGCCGTGTTTGAATATCAGTTTACCTAACGAACCATGGGTTCCGTGAGTTTCACTACATGACCAGCATCTATAAACACCTTCCTCATAGTTAACTTCAAGATTCCCCTTACCGTCACCATGTGGCATACCCTTCTCTTCTGAGCACACTGGGCAGTCAAAAGCCATCTGACCAGAAACGTCATTATGCTTCTTAGCATCACCTAAGAAGGATTCCAATATGTCTGGAATGTAAAAAGCCATCACACGAATATACGAGTAATGACTTACATTTACAACTTTTTATGTGATTAAGCTGGTACCCAAAGCTTTTCTTTGTGCATCTGACCTAACACTGCAACGTATGCATCTTTTCTCAGGTTACCGCATATTTATTACTATGAGAGATAAAATAGTTAGAGAATTAGGTAACAAACCCGTAGTTGGGATATACGGGGTTACTAATACCACCAATAATAAGGTATATATTGGTCAATCTATTGATATTGATAGACGGTGGAACCAGCATAAGTATGGTAAGGGTAGTATAATATTACATAACGCTATAACAAAATATGGTATAGATAATTTTGAATTTAAGGTGTTGGATGTGGTTGATGTTGATGGGATGTCTAAAAATGATATCAAAGAATTATTGATAACCTTAGAACAAAAATGGTTAGACGCTAAAAAATCGTACATTAAAGAGAATGGTTATAATCAACAATCAAGTGCTAAACCCACTATACCAATTAAACGTTCGGGTGACTTTGGTAAAACTATTAGTAAGATAAAAATTGATAATAATCATTGTGGCAAACCCATAACCCAATATGATTTAAAGGGTGTTAAGATTAAAGACTGGGGGTCTGCCGCACAAGTAGAGCGAATTTCAGGTTTTCACGCTGAAAACATATCAGCATGTTGCTTAAAAAAACAAAACTCTTCCAATGGTTTTATTTGGCGATTCCGTGATGACCCTATAACCAATTCTGATATAACCAAAGCCAATAATTCTAAACGATTGTCAGAAGTTAGACAGTATGACTTAAATGGGAAACTTATAGCCACCTTTAAAAATACTAAAGATGCCCACAACAAGACGGGTTTAAGTTGGGGGGCTATTCGTCAGGCTTGTAGTGGTCATAGAAAAACTGGGTGTGGTTATATATGGAAATTCAAAAACCAACCACTAACCTTATCAGAACATGTTAAGTCTTAGGACACCATTTACGCCCCTTATGCATCTGCCCTAAAACACAGGTATAAGCATCGCACATATCGTAGTTCTCTTTCTTTAATGAATTCACTTTAGTGTATAACCACTCAATCTGTGGTTCTAACTCACTGACCATTTCCCAAATTATAGATTTCTTGTCTATGCCATAACCTAAACCACCAAACAATACTGGTTTCGCCTTTTTGATAGCAGCTTCAGTGTGTGGCGTCCCATCTTTCTTGTGTGTTCTCTTCTGCATTAATTCTGGAAAACCAAATGCTCTAGCATCGTAAGAAGAAATGAAGTCTGGAACTACACCTAGGATGTCATATACAGACCTCGATACCATACCATTAAAACGTAGTAATGTAGCTACAGTATAAACGTTGTTTGAACGTAGTAGTGGTTCCTCGATTATCACTTTAGTGATACCAGTGTCCCTATGTTTTTTGAGGAATTCTTCAAATACCTCTACCTTCTTAAAAAGCTCTTCAATCTTACTCTCTGGTACTGGTTTTACTTTGGGTGTGATATGTGTAAGTACACTCAACTCGCCACGACCACCCATATCTTCAAATAATGCAACTCCGATTGTCTTGGTGCTAACATCTAGACCAAGAATAACCCCATTTTCCTCATTTTCTCTATTTTTCATATTTAATTCTTTTTTCATATTCCCATTTAAAACCACCAACCGTTTTATAACTAACACCCCTACAACATTCTGAAATGTGTCTCAAATTCATCTCTTTTTGAACCTCATTAACTGACTCCCACATTTTTATAAAATTACCATCCAAATCTAATTGTTTCACTTTTTTTTTACTAGTTGAGGCATCAGCTAATTTTTTTCGTAACTCAATTGACGCTTTTTTACCTTTATTTGGTGATATCCTCCCTTTAATGGCTTTACTTAGATTATCTCTATGTTCTTGAGACCTAACTTCACCGTTATTCAACCAAGGGATAGCTTTACCTTTTTTTGCTTCAGACATTTTTCGTTTAGATTCTTCAGTATGTTTCCTACCTTTGGTTGAGGGTGGTTGGTCACCACCATCTGTACTATTAGTTAATCTAACACCTAACCCCCTATAATACGCAATATAATGTCGCTCCCAATACTGCCACTCTTCTTTTAAAACTTCATCAATAATTATAAGCTCTGGTCTAGATTCTGAATCAACCATCTTTCTAATCCACCTATCTTTATAACTATCATGTTTAAATCTCTCTGAAATATGCTTCCGTAACCTAACTTTAGGGTTTTTACTTTTACCCACATACCTTAATTCTTTCGTGGTTGGTTCCACCAACCCATAAATATAAACTACCTCTTTATCCATAATACTTTCAATATAAATATATCGTCAGTGTGAAAAAGTCTTGGTTGATACGTCCAACCCTAATATAAATCCGTTCTCTGTCATCCTATTGTTCTTATAAAAAGAAAGATAGTCAATCCCACAATAAATGTAAAGTATTACTTTAAACGTTGATACGTACTGAGAAGGCTTTCAACTCGTTAGCGGTTTTAGGGATGTGTGCATCCGTCTTACCATATGCTATCATATTACCGTTGCTGTCATATAGACCAACCTCTGAAATCCTAGGTGTATCACCATCGACATACGTTGGGTTATTCGACCTTGTGAATTGTCCTCTGGATGCAATACAGGTAAACTCTTGGTTTACGATTGAACTAGCGCTTCCGAATGTTACTGTGTCGGCACTTGTAGTACCAGTCACATCATTAACGATTGTAGAATCAGTAATCACGATTAAACCTTTATCCAAGAATACAATACCTACGGCTGTATCTGCTGATAAACCTAGAGTGTTGTTAGTTGTTAGATTGTATCTACTCTTACCATTAGCTGAGAACGGTTTTATAGTTCCAAACCCTGTTGCCCATGACTTTGAAACATCACCATTAGGTCTCTTAATTTGGTCTGAGAATAGGAACGCATAGTTAGGTGCGAACTTAGCTGTTTGACTTGAAGTTTCTGTGAGTCTGCTATCATCCAAAGCAATGTTACCTTGTTTGTTTTGGAACGTGCTATAAAGATTGTACGTACCACCTGTGGTACCAGACACGGAAAAGTTAACTTCCTTACCATCTAACATATCACCGTAACTTTCGTTAAGTATACTCACCACAACTATTTTATCAGATGCGATACTTGCCAATGCTGTGTCAGACCACCCACCTTGGGATAATGTCTTGTTAGTATATGCTAAATCATCACTGCTAGTAATAGGAAGTTTAAATGATCGGTATAGGTTAACCAATGGGTCTGTTGTTGTAGCACTACGTGAAATAACATCTACGCTGGTTAGATTACCCAAAACCGTTGATTGACCCAAACTTTCGAAGGACTGAACCAACCTATTTGAACCTGATTCAACATTCTTGAAGAAACTACCATTCTTAGCGTATAACTTATTATTCATCACAACATTTGTTGTCACAGTATTACTGGTCAAACCACTGGTAGACGTAAGGTCACCACCCATTGATGGAATCTCACCAAGACCTAAATCTAATGTACAGTAATAGTTCGCGTCTGAATCACCCAATGCAAATTGTGTTATCAAGTTGCTAGCATTTTGGATTAGTCGTTCACGTCCAATCGGTGTGAACTTAGCTGTTAGCGTTGTTGTTGTGTTGTTAAATCCCATCTTAGAAGTCTATTGATAATTCTGCGTTAATTTTCCCACGTTTCACTATACGATTAACATAACTACATAGTGGTTGTAGGTTGGTGTGATGATTTAACCTGATTATATCATCTTCTGTTATTATGGTGGCTAACGGTATTATATGGTCAATATCCCACCCATAGCACTCTTCACCGTTATATAATCCGTAATTCCCCCAATTCATCCACGGTTCGAATTGAGACCCCAAATGCATCTTGAATTCATCGAACGAGCACCCAAGTATTTCATGGGTTTTAGATGTCTTAATATACCCCCCCTTACGTATCGTCTTACTCACCATACTTCTAATATTACAAGCTAGTTTAAATGAGGGGTCATTTATTTTCCGTTTCCTAACTGATTTATTATAGCTTTCTTTAACTCGTTCTGGATTATTTTTCTTATATTTTAATTTACTTACTCTTACCTTATCAGGATTATTCTTTACCCATTTTTCCTTGACCGCTTTAATCCTATCCTTATTATCCTCAACATATTTTTTTATCCTATCTTTATTAGATTCCACCCACTTTCTCTTATAGATATCCCGCCTCACCTTTTCTTCCTCCGTTAGTTCTTTTTTGTTCGAATTGTAGTATGCTTTTTTTTCTTCTTTATGATTACCATACCATTCTTTAGCTTTATTAGCTAACCTAACTTTGTTTCTTTTAGCGTAAGCTCTACCATTACGTCTTTTAGCCTCTAGCTTCTCTTCTTCCGTAAGATATTTTTTAATTCTACCCATGATATTATTAAAAATCGATGCTTAATTCTGCTGTTATTGTGTTACCATCTAGTATGAATGGTTTTGACATCTTAGCTACTAAAACCAAGTTCTTCTCACTATCATAGATGCCAGCTTCAGTTATCCTGATATTTGGCTCTGGGATATTAGGGTCTACACCTCTAGTTGGGTTACTTGTGTATTCGAATTGCGCTGCATCGATATCAAGCTTGAACAATGTTTTGTAAATTGTAGCTCCAATATGTGCGCTAACATTACCATAGAAGAATCTCTCATCACCCAATTGTAGGTTTTGGTCATCGACATCTGCTGGGAAGTTAAGTGTGTCAATAATGTAGAACGTTGTACTGGCTAAAGCAACGCTATCGTCAATCAAGAACCCGTTTGTAACTGGGTTTTGAGCTTCCAACAACACTGGGTCAATTGTTTCATCAACACCTGTCGTAATAGCAAGGCTAGTAAAGTTATACTCATTCCATGCATCGGTTAACGGTCTGTCTTCAGGTTCGTCAACAATTTGCCATAACACCCTAAAGTTGTATGCATTGAACCCTAACCCATCATAACCAATTGCTTCGATTTTCCTCATGTAAGGTAGTAAATCGACTGCATTCAATCTGAACTCAACATTTTTAGTTGTTGGGGTTGTGTTACTTATTTTCGTGTAATATTGACAGTTGATTGGTGTTGTCATTCCACTGGTCGTACCAGTAGATTCGTTATCTAAAATGTATGTTAAGTACATCGTCTTATCAGTCTCTAATGTACCACCACTTGCTGGGGCAACTAAGTTTGCAGCCAATGCTGGTAATGTCCAGTTTCTGTTAGCTTTAGCTGAAGTCGCCATAACAATTTCATCATCATCAATTACGATTGTTTTCAATTGTGGGAATACTTTACCTACCACTCTTGAAGTACCAACCAATGTTGGGTCTTCAATCAATGGGACGTATTCAATGTCGCTATTAGGTATCATTTGTGTGTCACCACTAGCCAAGAATGTCATACCCATATTCGTACCAAGTCCAGAACCATAATTACGTCTGTGGTACATCAAATCTGGCATCTCAAGTGTTACAGTCTTGTTGTTGTCATTATCAATATAGAAGAATTCCCCATAAACGTTAGATACCACATTATTCGTGTAATGGATAATCCCGATTGATTTTCTCACGGTGTCTACAACTGATAAACCTGCAACTTCACAAATTATATCACTCGTTTCACCATCTTCAGTACATGGGTACCATAGATAAGGGTGCTTCTGACCTAAATAGTCAAATGAACCAAAGTCTTGAAAATGTTCGTATGTCGTACCTGAACTGAATCCAGCAGGGTCTTCACACCATACGTTGTTCTGGTTCCAAATAGGAACGTCAGTACAAGCTACGTTACAACATGAATCAAAACTCAATGTTCCACTATCCCAATAAGGAACAGAAGAACTGCCGAACATATCCCACACCTCTTCTCCAGAGTATACCATCACTTGACTCATACCAGTGAAACCACTGAAGTCAGGTAGGTCTCGGTCAACGTCAAAACAAGTAGAACCACTAGTGGTATTCTCGATTTGATACCATAGGTTAGGCAATGGTAATGTGTTACTGAATTCTGTGAATCCGCTAGTCGTTGGGTGAGTGTACTTAATTAGAATCCTATCACCAACCTCGGCTGTAAGTCCTGAGATACAAAGTTGTGTCCCACCTGTAAATACAACGTTGCTAACTGTTTGAGAATCAATGGTATATGTCGTGCTACTTAAAGTAGTGAATGTACCACCACTGTTAGCGAAGAATCCTCGGTCATCAGCAGCATTGTTTACAACAGCCTTCATCACTTCGATGTTTGCTGGTTGCATTGTGTTCAAGTTCGTAGTACCATCAGTTGTGATGTAGTATTTGAAATTCGGTTGTTGGTCTTTAGGTCTTAGAACTCTTGTTGCACCAGAAATGTTAGCAGATGAACCGAATGGGTCAGTATCATCATAAAATACTTCTCTATCATAGTTGACTTCAGAGTCACCTATAGCCCAGTATGCGAAGTTTAATTGACCTAACGCAAGACGCTCCCTACCTTTTTCGGTAAGCTTTATGCTAGAATAAGCATTGGTATTATTGATTATGTAACTCATCTCTTTTCTATTAAGTCAATTTAATTATAAATAGTGTGAAGTCAACAATGTTAGTAAGAATTAATTGAATTTGTTCTAACTATTGCTGGTACTATCTCACTATATGCTTCACTGGCGATTAC
>Ga0209128_1000606_pt1 | contig 26559 bp, 31 predicted proteins | sample ETNvirnome_6_100_FD_184072 | JGI IMG/M metagenome (GOLD analysis project Ga0209128, IMG submission 184072) | Marine viral communities from the Pacific Ocean - ETNP_6_100 (SPAdes) (version 2) | ecosystem: Environmental > Aquatic > Marine > Oceanic | place: Pacific Ocean | collected 2013-06-19 | reverse complement strand
ATACCTTCTCTGTCCACCCAAGCTCCTTGGGTCGAGGGAGGGAGTAGCCTGCTGCAATCAGCATCTCTCTAAGGTTCAGGGAGAAGATACCGGGACAGATGCTCAGCCTGTCTCCAGTCACGTAGTGTTCATCTGGTGCTACCTGATAAACATATGGCCAACTCCCACCATAGTCAGGGTTGTAAGTAACCCTAGCTACGAAGTCTACCAGGGCTGGTAGCTTCTCGGGTAGCTTATGCCCACCGATGGACGGAGAGCCGGGGATGTACTTAACCCCACCTACCTTCTTAACCTCACGAGGAGGCTGCTCATGCATGGTCAGGAACACATGGCATGGGAGCTTACGAGCTAGGTCACGGAACTCACACACCCTGTCGGATAGGACAGCGTATGCATCCCATACAACCTTGTGTGTCTTACGTAGCTTAGTGAGTTCAGCATCAGCGATGATACTAAAGTCGTCAATGATGACAGCAGAGTACTGGGCTACGTTGGTTTTCTTATCACTTAGAACTTGAAGCAGTTGCTCCACGTCCACTGCTTCTAAGCAGGCAGGCTCCCAGTCGATCCAACTCTTACATGAGAGTCCTCCCCTTGGAGCGATGAACAAGCCATTCGGGAATGCCCGTAGGGTTGCTAAGGTTTTACCTGTCTTTGGTCGTCCGTATAGGATACCGAACACAGGGCTTTGTTTAGAGTTACTTCTAGCGTTCATACTATTCTCCCCACTTACAAATGTTTGCTTTGGGACATTCCCCATACGGTGTCCAACAGGCTGTCTCGTGATAGACTGCGGGCCATTCATTAGGAGGAAGGTCTTTGTACTTCCTGATTATTCTCTCTGCGTATATGATTGTTTGTTTTAAGTCTTGTACTGCTACTGGTGCTGATTCTAATGTTGGTCTTGTAAACTCGAATTTCCCATCGAGGCTCTTGGGGAATTGTAGCATGTTCAGCATCACTCCTGCAAACTTTTCGCCCCACAATTTTCGACCGAACAACTGATAGCCCAGCATCTGACCGGACAATGCGTACCGCTTGACGACCTTCGGAGCGATGCGTGCCGTGGACTTGTGGTCGATAATGTGGACGTTTCCACCCCTGTCCCTGACAATGAGGTCGGCTCGCTGAGTATACAGGTAGGTCGTATCTAATTCCTCATCATAGACATTAGCTCTAAGCTCTTTCTCTACTCCTATTATTTCCCACTGTTCTGCATTCCAATGGAACTCATAGTTCTCTACAACCCTTTGAGCTATCTCTGCAAACTGCATCCAAAGCTCACTACCTGTTCGAGCGTACTCCTGAATGGACAAACAAGTAATAGCTTCCCCTGCCCTGTACCATTCATCAGGGTCTTCCCCTCTCTGCTCTGACTGCATCCGTTTGTAGTGGTGGGCTAGTCCTATGTGAACAAGGGACCCCTTCACTAGAGCAGGCTTATCCCAATCTGTTCCTAGTGCGTAGAGTCTAGGGCATCTCAGTACTGTCTGTAGTCTATGCCATCCTGCTTCGGATGGTCCTGCGTTAAGTAATTGCTTAGTCATGCTATCTCCTGGGTAGGTCAGTTAAAAGCTAGGGTAATTAAAATCGAACGAATATAGTGGTTCTTTTCTTTCGATCTTGGTTTCATGCTAGCTCCTGGGTAGGTCAGTTACAGTTGTGAACTGTGGGACACGTCGAGACTCATCAAAGATTAACAGACACGAAGGCGCAGGCGCAGAAGCCGTAGCCCCCACAAATTTAACCCGACCTTTGATAAGCCTTATCTCTGCTGCCTTCATAGCCCAGTCATGCCACCACTTAGTGTCACTACGGACAAAGGTGAGCACCACAACAGTACATCCCTTCAAGGACTCAAGGTAAGCTTTCTCTATCCACTTACCTATGTCTTTCCCATAGGGAGGGTTAAGCCATACCGCGTGGCGTCCGGGGACTAGCCTTGCCCAGTCTCGCTCAAGGCTATCCTCGGAGATAAATTGGAAGCATTTGGAGTTGGCCCCAGAGGGCTCAGCCGCTGCGTCTAACCCAAAGTCAAACTCCTCATGGAGTACCCGGTACAAAGCTCGGGGGGTTTCCCAGTCTTGTTTCTTCGATGAGTGTAGTTGATCTTCATTCCATGCTGTCGTCATCCTCTACTCCTCCGTTGGGTAAATAATATTCTCTCCATCATTCAATAAGCCTTGACGAATGTACCGAATGATTTGTTTTGACCTCGCTCTGTCTTCTCGTGTAGCGACTGAATCAAGGGTGATTAGTAGGTGGTTGGGAATGCGTAAGCTGATCATCCCTAAACCTTTCCGCCTCCATCCTCGCTTATCCTTCGTCTTCTTCCGAGCCATCTTGTACCTCCATTAGTTGTAGAATGTCTGCGATGACAGCATCCTCATCCTGTGCTCCTGCTAGCGTACTGGCTAAGCCAGCCGCTTCACTATCGTTTAGCGTACTACTCACTGCTTCAAGCTTGCCGAGTAGGATGTCAGCTACGTGCTCATCCACTGTACCCTCGGCTACCATGTACATAATCAAGACCGGACGAGTGGAACCCTTACGAGAGAAGCGTCCCTCTGCTTGGGTTACTTGTCCTGGGGTCCAGGGTAGTAAGGAGAAGATAGCTAAGTCTGTATGCTGTAGCCCATCTACTGCCTCACCGAAGGCATCGGTAGTACCAACGAAGATGGAAGGCTCTTCGCACTGGGAGTAAGCCGTCACCATACTATCCCGCTCCTTAGTACTGACCCCACCATGACCCCACCATAGGGGAACGTGGTCAGGCTTACCCTTCTCTAAGGCTGCGGCTATCCTCTCACAATCCGTACGTCGCCCAGTAAAGATTACCACCTTCTGCTTAGCATCGACAGCTTCGAGTACTGTCTCCACTACGTAGCCTCGCTTCCTGCTCGCAGCTTCTAGTAACCTCATCTCGAAGAGAGCTTGAGTCCCGCTCTTGGCTGCTCGCTTAAGGTCAGCAGCAAAGGCAGCGGGTCTGTTCTGGTCTGCCCTAGACAGGTAGCATAGCTGTCTTCGCTTAGGGGGTAACTGCTTTGCCATCTCTGCGTACTTCACTACATGGCAAACCTCTTGGAGCCTAGCCTGTAGCTCCTCCTTATTCGACACACCGTTCTCATCCCAAGCTCCGTACTGGTTTTGAACTGCGTCACAATATCTCTTCTTAAACTCTAAGCTATGCCCCCAACAGTTAGGCTCAATCAAATCAAGCTGAGCCCAAAGGTCACCAAGGACATTACGGATAGGGGTAGCCGTTAAACCTAACCGACGCCTTGCAGCATGGGCTAAACGCATAGCCGCAACAGCGATGTTATCAAGCAGACGATAACCCACAGAACCATCTCCTCTGATATGTTTCTCTTTACGCTTCCAACTCTTAGCCTTATGAATCTCATCGAACACCACCGAGAATCTGTTTTGTTTACCCCATCGAGTTAGCTCCCCTACCCAGTAGGGTAGGCACTCCCAACCGATGATGACCATGCGTACTTCTTTCCCTATCTTCTCGGGAGTCTGTCCCTCTAAGATTAAGGGTTGGATAAAAGATAACCGTTCTACCTCTCGCCTCCACTGTCGTCTAGCTGTAGCTCTAGTGATCACTACGATAGGTCCACCCCAGGTATCACTGAGGGACCAGCAGATAGAGGTTGCAGTCTTACCAGCACCACAAGCATGCCAAAGGTTAGAGCCTAATCTATCTTGAGCGTAGTGCCATGCTTCCTTCTGATAGTCGGTGAGCCAATCAGGAACCCAATCCCTTAGAGCTTTAGGGGGCTTGTCCCAAGGGGGCTCTGACTTAGCTTGGATGGGCTTACGAGTTAGTAGGTTACGACAGTTAACCGGAGGTCCGACAGCTACGTCGGACCTCCTTACCTTTACTCCCGGTACATCATAGAGATACCGAGAACTAACTGAAGAGCTATACCTTAGCCGCATCTGTTCGCCCATCTGGTTACGCGACGAAGGTCGCGGGCTATCGCATCGGGAGTGCGGTCAACGGTTTCGATTAAGGTAAGCGCTATCACTAGCCTGCCGTGCCTGCCGAAGTGGTAGGTCACGTCCTCGTCAACCTTGAGGAGGTCTATGTATTCCTCCCAGCGGAAATAGTTGTTGCTCCAACTGCCGTCGTCGCGCCTGTCTTGGCTCTCGACCACATAGCCTGCTTTGTTAAGAATCTCTTCACAGCTAACGTCTCGGTAGCGTGTCATGCAGATGTATCTGGCAAGGTCCAGTGGCATCGAAGATGCCTCCTTCCATGGAGCGCGCCCTCTTCGCCATTTAATAACACGAGGTCCACAAATGGAGTTGCGTAGTCGTACCTCGTAGTGTGCCTTGCGCTTATAGGTGTGTCTGACTCCGAAGTATTCACCTAGAGGGTCGATGCCATGCTCGTGAACGTACTGTCGGTAGGTATCCCAAGAGTCTTCATGTTCGTGTAGGGTTGGCACGTCGGTTTCCTCTACATCCTCGTGGTCCTCGCCGTCAAAGAGGGTGTAGCCTGACCCGTCAGGCTTCAGCAGATATGACTCTTTATTCCATTGCCCGTTGAATACTGCGAGTGTTGTTACTTCGTTAAACATTATTAAGCCTCCTTAAAGTTAAAGTAAAAACGAGGGTTATGCTGAAACATCAGCGTACCCTCTACGTTGTCGTGTTTACGTCTAACCACAACATATGGAGCACCGAATCCCACTACACTGAAGTCCTCTTGCAATTCTTTAGTGTCCCATACCTGACCTACCCTAGCTTCTAGCTTCTCTCTATCTGTTGCGTTTCTATTTACGTGTGCTGTTAACTCGCTTCTCAATCGTTCTATTGGGTCCATGCTATACCTCTTCTCTAAGTTCATTCTGAATCTCACGGTTCATACATTCTGCTTCTTGCCTAGCTACCGGATGCCATAGGGAATTGATTGGGTCACCGGGTTTGTAGTTATCTCGTGCCCATCGGATAAAGCTCTTCTCCTCTTCCGAAGTAAGGTTACGAAATAACTTAGCATCCGCTTTCTCTTGCTTTCTCTCCTGAACAAAATCAAGAGCAGGCTTATCTCCAATGAATTTAAAGTCAGCGTTACACCTGAATAGTGTTATTTCTGTGTGGTTATTGTCCTTATCTACAAGGATAATAGTTGTGACTGGGAAGGCATCTCGCTCCCCTTGAACCTCGGAGGTTCTAATCCCGACTGCTTCAATATGATGTAGTTTTATATTTATGTTACTCATTCTCTACTCCTCGTTTTCTGTTTTCTTCTTAGGTTAAAATGATGGGGATGAGACACCTGATTAAGTGGAATCACAACCACTACGGTATGCCTCCCTGTCCGGCTTGGCAGTTAGCTGACCCTTCCCCAAGCATCAGCTAACCAATCTCCCCTACCCAATAGGTAAAAGGATTCTGTTGTTCTCTGCTTGTTGTAGTCCCCGATGGAGAAGCTCACCACCAAGGCGTTCCAACTCCATCTGCTTAGACAAATCATTCTGTTGATGAGCCAAGAAGGTTAAGGCATCCGGCACTGAGGTAAGGAGCCGACCGTTACCGTGAACAGTAGGCTCGTTAAGGATTGTACGCCTCACTTGCTCCTTGAAAGCATCCGAATGAGCATCAGCTACCTGCTGTGTATACCACTTGTAAGCATCCTCAATCTCGATTGTCTTCGACTCATTGTAGGATTCAACCAACCCGTTACCATTGATAACAATATCCTCCATCAAACCAGGAAGGTCACGACGGATACGAGAACCACTGTCCCCGGTATGGTTCCAACGCTTAGTAGTCTTAGCATTGAAGTTAAACATCCCGTTACCACACCACAGGTTGAAGATACTATCACTAACCGAGGAGCTACCGTCACCGTACTGCCCATTCTTCAGGGTAAAGCCAGGGATAGGTACACCCACTTCCTTATTGAAGTAAGCATCCTCGGCATGAACCAACTGAACATGAAGCCTACCATCCCGACAGTTGTATCGAATGACATGCCAGTTCTCAATGTCATCATCGAGGCACATGATTACATCCTTAACTAAATCTACATTGTCATACCGAGAGTAGGTATCGGAAAGGATAGCGGGAACGGCTCGCTTGTTGTCCTTACCGAGAGCAGTACGGAAGAGATGAAGTCTCTCTGTATTCATCCGGAAAGTACCGAGGTTCATCTCAGCTACTTTATCTCCATTAGGAAGACGGACAAGCTTATCCATGTAACGGATAGCACCAGAACCACAGAGCCCATGACATAAATCCCGGTAAGCTTTCCGGGTAATCCTTAATGGCTCACCCATTCCATCTCTGAACATGAACTGCCCCATAGGTTGAGTCCCTTCGAACTTAACCATGAAGCCATTGATGTTTCGAGTATAGTCTTGTGGGTCTTCCTTCTTCCGAAGGTCTTCGAGGTTAGCAAGGATCTCCTCAAGGCTCTTGACTGTGAACTTGTCCCGAGCACTAGAGAACTTCCGTCCTCTCATGTTAGCAAAGTCTTCCTCTTCCTCTTCCACAGAAACAGGGGGGGGAGAGTCAATAGTGCTAACTTCAACCGCAGGATTATTAGTTAGTCCGAAGGCTTCAGCTATTGGCCCACTGACTAGAGCAATAGGGGGGGTAGGGGGTTCGATAGGGCTAACTTCAACCGCAGGATTATTAGTTATTACAGGGACCAGAGCCGTTTGCTCTGCCTCAATAACATCAGGTTCTTCCTGTTCTTCTTCGGCTGGTACAAAGCTACCAGCAAAGCCATTCTTGAAATAGAGTTCAGTTACTTTATCTTCATCTACGTTACGGTGCTCTTGTCCTTGCGGACTAGTATAATGATACAACATATGTATCCTCTCATTGGGGTTATTGGGAAGGGTTGAGGTCAGTTCTCATACTGACCCCTACAGGGTATCACCAGGGATAGCCCGGTGTCAAGTCATCTCGGGATTTACCAGTTTCAAGTACCGATCCCACGAGTGGTGCGTCGGGTCATCGAGTGGCGCATCGGCCAGTGCTTCTTCTATCTCTTCTTTTCTATACTCCTCTACTAGTTCTTCTGCTGTGTTCTCTTCTGCTTTAAGTCTTAGGTAATCATCTATTAGTTCTTCTAAGTTTATATCTCCTTCTTGTGTAGATACTACGAAATCGTCTGCCTCAATATCTATCTTGGTACACTTAAGTGGGGTGATAGATGTTACTTGGTATAAGTACCAATCAAAGTGAGCCATTAGTACCCCCAGTTTTCTAGTAAGCTAGTAGATAGATCTTCGAATACCTTATCAGGTATAAGGTCAACCCACTCATCCTTCCGGCAGCTATAAAGAACAGGTCCATTAGCAACCACCTTAATCCTAATGATCTCTACCTCGGCAGGTTCAGGAGGCTCCTCATAAGTACCACGTACTTCATCTGTGTAATGATAGTGAACCTCTACTAAGATAGGCTCATCATCTATCTCTATCTCTACCTCTTCCTTCTCACTACTAACTACATGGAAAGGTTCTACTGTAACGTAGTCCCTTTCATGGTCATGTTCCCAGTGTCTATCTTCTCTCATTACTATCCTCCACTTTGTACTGTGTTTTTCTAAAGGTAACCAAGTCCCCAGCTAAGGGGCTAAACGTAAGAGCTTGCACCTCCATCGATGCTTGAATCCCCCACCTACCTAGAAACCTAATCACTCTTACTGTCTCACTAGGAGCAGCATCTTTGAGGATAGACTTCAAAGCAAATGAGGGAAGCCTAATCATCTCTTAGCCCAAGCTATTGCTCTTGAGTGTGTCGCTTTAGCCTCGGCTTCAGTAGAGGAATGCTCGTCAAAGTCCATCCCTTCCTCTAGCAACTCGGTTGTCGCCCACGTTTGGTACACCCAGACTCCATGTTCTAACTGGTAGCTCACGGTAGAAACGTGGATGCTTCCTATCATATCAACTAATTTAAACTTCATCCGAGTAACCCTCCATCACAGTCGGGATCTTCTATGATACCCTCCTCATAGAGTGAGCGTTCAACCTCTTCCCTAGCTAGTCTATCTATCTCCTCATCCTCTAAGTCCTGTCGAGCAAAGTTCTTATGCTCGTTAAGTTCTATGAGATGCCTCTTCTCTTCTAAGTAATCTTCCTTTAGGTCAGGAAGATTTAGGTTACGTACTGCATAGGGTAGTTCCTCTGCACTCTCTTGTAGCTTAGAGAGGTGGCGTACCTCTTCTACTTCTTCCTTAGTTATCTTCTTCTTGCTCATGCTGACCTCTTTGGTTTGGTTAAGTTAATTGCCCACTCTATGTTCTCTTTTGCTAGTCTCTTCCAGTATGCTATCGCTTGCTTATTGTGGTTGATGAACCCTACTACCTCTGGTCCCTCTTCCTTAGGGTCACAAAGCCCACAATTATTACATGTTAATGGCCTTTCTCCTAAGGCTGTCGCCATCTGCTCATAGCAAACAACCCCTTGCTTACCGGCAGGAGTAGTGAAGGTAGCTCCATTCTCGTTAAGCCAACCAGAAGGTAGGGTTACTGTCGCTCGACTAAACCCTAGAGCATCTATCACATAGTCAGCTTGGGCGAACAGCCCCATCTTCAATCCCTTAGCAGGGAGAGAAGCACAGTAGAGGTCTTGATCTCCCCGCTTAGCTACCAGGAAAGGGAAGTGAGTATAGCTAAGCCAACCTAGTCCCTCTTCCCTAACCTTGTCATGAGCAGAGCGTACCTCCTTAGGGTCACACCTAGCAGAGTCCCCTAGCATTACGTTCCTAACGTACTTAGCTGACCAGGAACGACCAGCTAAAGCTCGGTCAATGGTGTAGTGGGTAAGTACTTCAGCGTACTTACCTGCATCCTTCCACTTCTTAATCTTCCTAACCATACTAGAGTGTGCCATCCTTGGTGTACCAGTATGGGAGTAGCAGTTATCACCGCTATCAGCATCCTCTCTAGTTGGGTCTAAGGGACAACCCTTACAGGAAGCGTAGCTCTCCTTCCCAGTCTCTCCTACATAAGAGACTGGGATAGGCCCTGTCTTGGTTGCTAGTGTACTCTTAAGCCATAGTAGTTTCATCGGACACTACCTCCTGGCTTACCGGTTAGGTTAGCTAAACTTATGTGAAACCTACGTTCAGGTTCCGGGTCGCCTTCCTCTACCCCTAGCATCAGCATCCAACAATACCTCTCTACGTATGCTTTAAGCTCCTTCTGATAGGAGTCAGGGAACCATAAGACAAAGCTCTTACGGTAGTTATCACCTTCTCCCGACTCTCGGATACCAAAGGTACACTCACTAATGCAAGGCAACCTCGGAGGTTGAGGGAACTCCATCCCCTTAAGCTCTTTCCTATAGGGCCTAAGTATACTTTGATGGATTAACGTGATGTGCCACGCTCCCTTTGGTATACGTTTAAGAGTAGCTGCCTCATGGGCATCGGCTATCGGATTGATCGGAGTAACGATTTCATTTAGTTCCTTTTCGAGGTCATCGATGAAGAACCCATCATGATCCCTAGGGACCACGACCGCCTTCAATATCCCACCGCTATATAGAACCTTCATTGGTTACCTCCATAGCTTCAGCGGCGTAGTACTCATCCTCCGCTTCTAGTTCACAAAGATAACAGAGCCTAAAGCGGAACCTTGGCTTACTCATCATTGCCCACTTGCTAGTCTCAATGTCTCCTTCCGTAGTGCCACAGCTAGCACACTTAGGTGCTTTAGGTTCCTGCTTGATTAGTTCCTTCTCTTGGAGGTGAGCTTTGCGGTCTAGCATCTGACCCAAAGCTTCATCCAAAGCTTCATATAACTGCATCATACCTAAGTATAATGCAGCCTCTTGTTCGTCTAGGTTAGTCGCCATTAGATTCCTCCTCCTTCGAAGAGATGAGTTAGATCACCTGCTTCTATTGCTGACTCCCACTCTTTATCAGTGAGATTGTAATAAGATTTACCTTGAGGGATAACCTCAAGGTTGTCTGGATTAGCTGCGAGGAAAGCATCAATAGCTCCCTCGGTATCGAAGCCAGGTTCGATAGCTCCTTCATCACGGTTACGGAGGTAATCCCTAGCCTCCTTGGTAAATATACCTACCCAACCTATGCCGGGTATACAGATCTCCTCTTCTACTCTTGCGAATAGTCCCATCGTCTTCTCTCCTCTATTGTTTCTATTGGTAATGTTTTAGGTGGCGCTAGTTAGTCACCCCTTAGGTACTTCCACCACACCTGGAGTGGGTTGTTCCCTAAGGAGATGCTGACTGTTTTAGCACTAAGGAGACACGCCGATCTCCCTAATGTCCAAAGGGTCTATACCCTTTGGCTTGGTTATAGGTACGGTTACTATTGACGCCATGAACCCTAGTTACATGGTGCTTTATCTACCTGGTAGAGGGTGGCTAGGTCGCAATCAAGCTTGCATATTACCGTTAGGTGAACACACCTTTAGGTGAACATGGACTTCGCATACCTCATAGTCTGGGGAAGCATAAGCTCTACCCTCGACTAGGTTTTCATAACGTCGCAATAAAAGGAGCCAGCAAAGGCTGACCCCTAAGGAATAGATTGTACTAGGGAACCTCCTCCCCTTCGTTGAAGTATGCGAACCCTGGTAATCCAACCTGGGTATTGGTTGTGAGTTCTTCGTACAGCTCCCTCTCTTGGGGGAATAGCTTAATAAGCCTTTCCTCCAAGGTTTCTATTTTTCTGTATACTTCCTCCGCATAACGGAGGTCCGCTGGAGACATCCCTTTAATATCCTCGTCAGAAAGTTTACCGGTTGGACCGGCAAACTCTGCGTTGAGTAAGTCTTGCAAAGCACAGATAGCTTTCGCTATCTTCTCTGCCCCAAAAAAATCTGTGATGAATGGACGTGGTAATATGGACATCTTCTATTCTCCTATACTAATCTTCTATTATTGGTAATGTTTCTATGGTTCAATGATGTGCTGACCGTTCTGATCAACCTTAACTAAGAGAAAGTCGTGCTCCCCGTTGTATGTCTTAAGTATAGCTATCCACCGGGTCATAGCCTTCCTTACCTCTGACCAAGGTCGGCACTTGCTCCCACGGAACTCCTGCCTAAGCTCGGAGATAGTCTTAGTGGATGATATTTGGTGATGGACACCATCCGCATCCTCTACCATACCTGTATTGTTATAGATTAGATACAGCCCAAACCTCTGTGCTTTCCAATTCCTATCACACTGCCTATCTCCCCAACTGCCGCCACTAAAAGCCATGATGTCTTCTCCTATAGTAATCTTCTATAGCCCCCTCTCATCGGCTTAATCATCGACGGAGTTCTGGCTAGGTCCAGCTTATCCTGAGGGTGTCACCCTGTCAACCCTGCTCGTGATTACCCAGCTCCGTCCGGCACAATCGTCAGCGGTGCGTCAGCATGGCATTCGGGGCGCCCTTAAATTAGGTAATCAAATATACGCATGGAGGATAGTCAGCGTACTACCTGCGTACTCCTCCGTACTGCTATGGTTAGGTTTAATTGAACTTTCCGCGAGCACGGAGCTAAGAAGGAACGAAACAACGCGGAATATAGGATAGGATAGGATAGGATAAACGCCCTGTCAGGATTGAAAACATGACCAAGCGATAGCGGAGTTTGCAAGCCAGGAAAACAGATAGCGCTTGCAAGGGTGATACCCATGGGATATAACGGGGTTGGACAGAGTTTTGTCCAGTTGGGAAGTGCTTTCTCAACAAAACATAGGAGTTAGAAAATGAAACTAGTATATAATAAAGATGATAATAAAGTAGCTAAGAAGCAATCAAAATTGGTAAAAAATGCTCTCAAGCTAGACACAATGAGAGACTTCCATAAGAAGGTTAGCCCTAAAGCGATAGCGGACGTAGCTTATAAGCTAATGATTCTGAACTTCATCTTCATCAATAAGCTGGGTATTAAGGCATTAGGGTTGCACTCTGTCCATGGAGCGTGGAACAAGTCGAAACCTCAAATGGGCGATAACCCTCCTGGATGGCAAAATATCGTCGGTGCGATATACCGATATGTTCGTCATTGTGAAGGAGTAGAGGTTATCGAAGTCAAGAAGCCCGCTAAGAAAAACAAGGTTAAAGCTCCGGTATCCCTTGAATCGAAGAGTGCTAAGCTCTCTAAGAAGGAGAAGAAGAAAGAGAAGAAAGCCAGGAAAAAAGCCGGTAAGGAAGCGAAGCGGATAGCAAAAGCCCCTAAGAATAAAATACCAGAAAAGAAGTCTCGGAAGAATGATATTGTGGTGTATGAAGCACCAGAATCAGACGCTAAGTATGTGAATAAGATTGGAGAGGTTCATTCTATCCTGCAAAACCTCGTTGATAAAGCGCTTCAAACCAAATCTTTCCGAGTATACGATGGTAGTGTCGGTCGTATCGGGAAAAAATCGTTCGCTTCTTCGTTGGAGCTTTCATGGGGATGGAACAAAGCAGAAGAGCAGCATCAATGGGGATTTAAGACTCGTGTCGAGACTGAAGAATACCCCGTATGGATATGGCTAGACGATTCGAAACAAGGGAAGAAGAATCTCAAGGTGTTGAAGAAGCACTTTGGTTCGGACCTATTCTCTCAAGTCAATGAGGTTGAATTAATCAATCCGATTAGCCTACCCGGTCAAAGCTAAGCATGGAAGCGCTTAGCTGGCTGATTGATAAGGCGTTATGCCTTGTTACGGCACTTGTTCTACTACTCATTATCGGGATGATATTGTAGTCTAAAATTACCTTATTATCTTTAAAGGTCGTCTCTCCGGAGGCGGCCTTTTTTTTTCTTTCGAATTCCTAGCGATTCTTGGCGGTTTCTAGGGCTCGACTAGCTGAAACGGGTGTTACCCTACTTGAGCATTTTAAATACGCTGTGCCTATCAGGAAACGCTAGCAAATAGCCTATGAGGGTGCGGGCTTGGTCCTCGATAGCCCTGGCTGGCTGAATAGGGGATAAGACTAGTAGAGGATAGAGGTTCGGTAAGAGAAGGATAGAAAGGGGGGGGGATAGGTAACTAAAAATGATAGGATAGGGGTATAAGATAGGGGATAGGCGCGCTATCCTGCGATAGAGGATAGGATAGCCCCCAGGATAGCCAAAAAAAGCTGTGAGCAGAGAGCACGGGGAGGGGCATCCCCTCCGGAGGGGGGGGAGCGAGCCTGTGAGCGAAGGCCCTCTTGACACGACAAGACTTTTTTGCCTGACAGAAAGCTATGACATATTTTTGACAGATGTAAAGAACCAGGTTCGCCCGTTGCCTGGGACAATATCTGTGTCCCGAAAATCGTATATCGTCCCATACATCGTCCTCTGTATCCGGAGATAAATACCCCATTATGAAAAATCGAGGACGATATGACAATATCGTCTCGTAGATAGACCCTTAGGAGCACTGCAAAAAGTGCCCTCGTGTGCGAGGCACCTGCACATGCACCCTATAGGGCCCTGATACTTTTTTATGTCATTGTCGTCCCTGGTCGGCATAAGCCCCGTACAAGCCCCAATCTCCGAGGACAATATCGAAAAAAAGATTGTCCTCGAGGACACAGATGTCGTCCCATACTTGTAAAATCGTGAAAATCTGTGTGATGCCCTTGCATCGGCTGTGCGCCTGTGCTAGGCTCTGCAAATCCACCCAGGAGAACCGATGTCAACTGAACACCAACACAACCCTCGTTGTCTTACTGTAAAAGAAACAGCAAGGAGGTTGGGGGTTTGTCCCCATACCGTCTATACCCTAGTCCGCGAAGGCGAACTACCTGCATTCCGTGTGCGCAACCAATGGCGCGTTAACGAAACCTCCCTCGCTGAGTACATGCAAGCCGAGAATCCTTCCCCCACACTCCCATAGGACATCATGAATACTTCCGATCAGCCGAATCTCCAGGCTAATAAACAGGAGATCCGAGATGCCCTCGGTGCTCTCTTCAATCAGGGCGATATAGTAGAACTCCGAGCCTTTGTTCCATCCAGTTACAGCGGTAAACCCCATATACTCGCGGGCTACTTCGATGATTTCGACGCACTTTCGGGTACAGCAGCAGACCTCTCCAACGGGGGTGCTTATGGTTTATACATAACCCCACAAGTGATAAAAGGTGACCTGCTAGCGAGAGCTTTAAACAAAACCAAGAAGGGAATTAAGACAACTTCAGATAAAGATGTTCTAGGTTATCGTTACCTACTCATCGACATAGACGCGAATCGCGTATCTGGTGTTAGCTCTACAGACGCAGAAAAGAAAGCAGCCTTCAATAAGCTCAAAGAAGTCTTTTATTATCTCCGAGCCGAGGGTTGGCCAGAGCCGATCTTTGGTGATAGCGGAAATGGGGCTCATCTCCTCTACAAAGTAAACTTGCCCTCGGATTCAGACCTAGTTGAACGCTGTCTCAAGGCCCTAAGCTTCCTATTCGACGATGATAAAGTTATCGTAGACCAGAAAGTCTTTAATCCTTCAAGGATCTGGAAATTGTACGGAACGGCTACCCGGAAAGGTGACTCAACCCCGGAACGCCCCCACAGAAAAGCCCGACTCCTTAAAGCGCCAGATCATCTTGAATCCGTTACCAAAAAAGCCCTTAAGAAACTCGCTAAGAGAATTCCACCAGATCCTTCGCGCTCGAAACTCGGCTCAGCAGGAACAGAAAGGGCAAAACTAGCTACATGGATTCATCAGAACTTCAAGGATGGGATTACTGGTCCTATCTCCTGGCCAGGGAAAGGTGTCCGCTGGCTATTCGACGAATGCCCCTGGGACCCAGACCATCGGGACCGGAGCGCCTTCATCGTTCACTTCGACCGAGGAGGGATCGCAGCAGGATGCCATCACGAAGACTGTGAGGGAAATAGTAGTAAAAACAGCAAAGGGAACTCGGGGTGGACTCGGCTTCAGGGAAAGTTTACCAAACTAAAACCTCCTAAGCCCCCGTCGAATACTCCGCTTGGACCCATCACTGCACCAACTCCTAACAATCCTGGCTATACAGACACCGGAAACGCTTTACGGTTGGTCAACGCCCACAAAGAAGTCATCCGTTTTGTTCCAGCTTGGGATAAGTGGCTCGTCTTCACAGGCAGACGGTGGGCCTCTGATGAAGCGCAGCAGATCATGCAGTATGCGAAGAATTCTATCGATGCGATGTACGTAGAAGCCTCGGGACTCGCGCAAACTGACCCAGCAGATGCTAACAAGCTCTTCAAATGGGCTGTAAAATCCGGATCAGCCTCGTCACGCAGAAATATGATTAGCCTAGCAGAGTCAGAACCGGGCATCCCAATCAAAACCTCGAAGCTAGACTCAGATCCTTGGAAGCTTAACCTCCTAAACGGCACGCTTGACCTAAAAACAGGGGAACTTTATGCGCATAAACGGGAAGATATGCATACTAAGCTCGCGAAAGTGGAGTATGACGACAAAGCAAAGTGCCCAATCTGGGATGAGTTCATGCTTACCATCATGGGAGGGAAGGAACATCTAGTTGATTACCTTCATGCCTATATGGGATACTCCATGACAGGAGTAATCACCGAACAGACTCTCGCTTTTCTTCATGGGACCGGCAGTAATGGTAAATCAACCTTCCTTTCAACCCTACAACGGCTCATGGGGGACTATGCAAGGCAAGCTGCACCTGAATTATTGCTTTCCAAGTCAATGGGGAGCGATCACCCAACCTCGATTGCAGATCTCCAGGGGGCAAGGTTTGTAACGACATCGGAGATTGACCGAGGAAGACACTTTGCGGAAGCACTTATCAAGCAACTCACCGGAGGGGAGACGGTTAAAGCCCGTTTCATGCGGCAGGACTTCTTCGAATTCGAACCGACCCACAAACTTTGGATCGCAGCAAACCATCGACCAATTATCAAGGGAAATGACTGGGCGATATGGCGAAGAATCCGTCTCATCCCATTTGAAGTCACAATCCCGGACGAGAAACAGGACAAGAATCTCCCCTACAAACTCATCGATGAACTTCCTGGTATCCTAAATCATATTCTTGACGGTTGCTTACGTTGGCAGGAAGGGGGCCTTTCAACTCCCGATGAAGTCATGGTCGCGACAGAAGAATACAAGGATGAGATGGATCTCCTTAAAGAATTCCTCGATGACTGGTGCGTAAAGCGGGAGAAAGTTCGAGTTGAAGTCTCGGTTTTGTACGAACGCTACCTAGACTGGTGCGACATGACTGGAGATAGAAAGCCGATTAACAAGAAGTACCTGGGGCGTCTCCTTAGAGAGAGGGGATTCAAGCAGTGCAAGAAAAGTGGGCATCGAGCTTGGGAGGGATTGGCACTCAAACCACATAATCCCGCAGCCAACCAAAGATCTGACACATCGGCAAGGTGGAACTAATGGCAGGGCATGGCACAAAGCTTAAGAAGTTTTACACGGGTTGCTGCAACTACCCTGCAAATGCTTGTATCAATCATCTCATCCATATTGCCCTCCATTTCCACAGTGATATTCCACAGGTTTCACTTTCAGCGAACGCGATGCAGAAGCTACTCCGAGCAATAGGGCAAATCCGTGGGGCCTACAATACTGGAAGTTATATCACTCTAGATGGCGAGCAGGATTACCGTGTTGTTGAATGGATAGAGGCAACCCCCGTTTTTAAGGCATGGTTGATGTCTAAAGAAGCCTTTGTAGCCCCGGCAGAGTGGCCTGGGGATGTCGGTAAGCTGTTCGGGTTCTACGGTGAAGTCCCCACCCCCTATGAGGTAGCAGGGTTGCGTTCGACCCCCCAACTACACGGGAATAAATGGCATCTACATGAGATCGCGGTTTTAGTCGCCTACTGCTACGGGATGTCTCTTGACGTAATGTCTGAGGGAATGGATGTAAGCCACGAGCATTTGATTACCTGTATGGTACAGGCTGTCGATAAATTAGTTTCTTTACCGCAGTTCGCCTTGTGGTGCCATAACTTAGATCTCCGTTTGGTTCCTCTCCCTCCAATGGAGAACTACCAGCTTAATGACCGACTTGAGCTTTTTGAAACAATGAAAAAACACCCTTTCCACTTGAGAACTACTGATGCAAGGGCTATCCTAAGCTCACCTTTTTTCACATCCTATGCTAAACTCAAGTTACTTCCTCACCGGGTAGAGCAACGCCCGTCAATGGGTACTCCCTATGTGGGGCCACCAAGGAGAAAGAATGACGACCAGGAAAAAACGCCCTCTCGCCAAAGCCCGCAGGTCACCCCCAGCAAGTGATGGGGCGGATTATTCTGCGTGGCTAGCCCAAGTCCCGTTAGATAAGCGCGAAGTAATCTCTAAGTTCCTGCGGACTAACCCCGTTAATGACTATGATGGCGTCTTAAATTTTAGTCAATTCCTACTCGCAGAGTTGGTTGAGGGAAACATTACCCCCGTCATCGCAAGGGAAGCCAGGAACTACTTAGAGTTAATCTTTACCATCATCGCTACGAAGAACTCTGCTATGGGGACTCCAGGGAATGCCTACATGGACATCATCGGGGCTCTAATCGCTGTTAAGCAGGAGGCTCCAAGGCTGACCGCGAGCTATACGACGGGTGTAGAAGTGATTGATGTTGAGCCCGAGAAGATTGAGGAGACTGGATGAGCAAGTCAGACGCACAAAAGGCGACTGAAGCTCTCAAGTCCTTAGCAGATCCCTCGATTAGTTTGAGGGCGTATGCACATATTCATGACCAGGCATCGGGCCAAGCTGTTCCTTACGATCCCTTTAAGATCACCGGGCAACTTCAGGCTACCCTCCTTACCTATTTTTCAAACCCACCGAAGACAGAGTATGGCCAGAATAAATGGCTCACCCTTTTAGGGTATCGTCAGGGTGGTAAGTCGTTGACCGCTGAGCTATGTGGTTATGTGAAAGCGGCTTACACACCTGGTTGGGACCATGTGTGTATCGCGGATAACAAGAAGCGTGCGGAATATCTGCACTCAAGGGTTCACTTTTGCCATGGGCTTTGGCCGGAAACTATTCGCTCTCCTACGATTCCTAATCGTGAGGCACGTCAGCTTACGTTTAATTCCAAAGCGGGTGGAAAGATGCGCGTCCTTAGCGGCGAGTCAGGAGCCGTTGGTATCGGTCAATCCCCTGATTCATTTCATGCTTCAGAAGTGCCTTACTTTGCGGACGCAGCGGGACAGTTCACCTTAATCTACCCATCAATGGTTAACCGGGACCACTCCCTAATGGTTCTCGAATCGACTCCTGCACCAATGGATGCTCCTTCTGCGGAGTGGTGGCACGACCAATGTCGGGATGCAAAGCTAGGAATAGCTCGACACATTTATGCTTTCTTTCCCTTCTGGGATGGGGTTCTTAATCAGCGTCCTTGGCCTAAGGGTGCAGTAATGGATGTAGAAGAGCTTCGGTTCTTAGAGCGTTTTGGCCCACTGGGGCTGAAGAAAGAGCACCTATCCTTTCGTCGTTTGATGTTAGATATTGACCCGGAGATTCGACGTAACCCAGATCTCTTTCAGGTCTATTATCCCTTTGACGATCTCTCTTGTTGGTTGGCTTCGAGCATTTCTGTCATCCATCCAAGCTTGCTTAAACGCCATCGGGAAGCTAACCTAACCGCATGGGTTCCTCCGTATATGGAGTACGAGCAGCCACAAGAGGGGGCTATCTATGTCATCGGAGTGGACCCTGCTGGTTATGCTGCTCGCGACCATGCTGCATTTCAGGTACTCAAAGTATTCGACGGAGAGTGGACTCAGGTCGCTTGCTATGCAGATCACACGACTCCTATCCCGTTTACGCGGAAAATAATGGAAGCTCACCATAAGTACAACAATGCGATTGTAGCCGTTGAATCCAATGGGGTAGGCGCAGCTGTTATCGCTCTACTTGAAGAGATGGATTGTAAGAAGCTTTACTACGAGAAAGCTTACCGTCCTGGTATTACAGCGACATCGAAGTCAGTAGACCAGATGCTCTCTTACCTCCAAGACGCACTTCGAGATGATTTATTTTTTAATGACCAAGATACTGTTTCGCAACTGACTAGCTACAAGCACGATAAACGGGTGGAACGAGCAGCCTCTGCGGAGATATTATTAGGGGATGGTCCAGGGAAAAGAAGGCGCGAGAGGCATCACTGGGATAAAATATCTGCGTTACAAATGGCTATCGTAGCTGCACGACGTTGCCCGCGTCGTTTAAAAGATTCACCTGTTCCAGATGGGTTGGAGAATGTTGTACTTTTCAAGGATATGTCATACGATCGTATCCAAGCATATCGGAAAGATGAAGCAAAACGCGAATCAACCTCACGCCGCAAATTTAGTTACCGAAGTATTCGGAACAGAAAACGCACATAAGGAGTTCTCATGGCACAAGGAATTGACGATAAACTCGATGAATCTCTGGGAATGAAAGACGGCCCAGAAGATACCAAAGATCAAAGCATGGCAGATCGAAGGGACGAATCTCTTGGGGCGTCAGGCCCGGATATTGGTTCAATCATCGCTGGGATCGAAGACGGATTGGCCAGCTTAAAGGCTCATCCGGCTGTTGCAGCCAGTACAGGTGGTGGTGAACTTATCGAGGATATAGGTATCGCGGAAGAGCTTCCTGGTGGGGATATTCTTGGGGAAGATATTGCGCTCGCAGAACCAATGCCCCCAATGCCTCCAATGCCTTTAGGCGCAGAAGGACTTCCTATGCCGGAAGAAGAAGAAGCTTTTGATTTAGACGCCCTTACTGCGGCAGCAGCTAAGAACGCACTCGCTTAGGGAGTAGTCATGGCAGATCGAATGCGGGCGCTTCGAGAGAAGGCGGCTAAGAATGCGATGGATAAGGACAAGAAAGATTGGATCGGTAAGGCTACTGATAAGATGAAGAAGAAGGGAACCGTTGGTTCCTTTTCTAAAGCCGCAAAAGAGCATGGGGAAACAACAAAAGAGTACGCAGATCAGGTCTTAGCTAAGGGCTCAGATGCTTCTAAGAAGATGAAGCAGAAGGCCAACTTTGCGAGGAATGTGTCTAAAGCGAGCGCATAATGGCGGAGTCACAGGAGCTTATCCTAAAAGAGAAGCGGGAACAAGCTGCAAGAAACGCGCTGGAAGTGGATAAGCTTGCAGCCGGTAACGAATTTGAGGATACAGACTTCCTATCTCGAATGACCTCGGGAGCAAGTGGGGAGCCGGAACCTACTATCGAAGAGATGATCAGGGATGCGCCCACCCTCGAAGACACCATCCGTGACGGGCCTTCTGCTCGTTCTCTAACCCTACCGACAATGCTTACACCAGAACAGAAACATGAGGCCAACAAAGACTTCTTGAAGTTTGTGGCTGAAGACGTGGCAGCTAACGCAGCATTAGGTGGAGCGGGCGCACTGGCTAAAGCGGGTTTTGGTTGGTTGCCTCTTAACATGGAAACTGTCAAGACAATACGGAAACTGTTAGGGACGTATAAGCACAAGAGAGCCCCTAGTGGGAGAGTTCGGTTTGACTGGCCGCGACCGGAAGGCGCCTACGAAGCTGATGTCCAGTTAACCAACGAGGCGGCAAAAGAACTAAAAGAATTATGGCGAAAACACGCTCCCAAAACCACACCACGTCAAGTGGCGCTGCCGTCCAAGCATCCCCGTTCTTTCCAAGAGTGGCAACGCTTAAAAGGCGAGTTCGGCCCCCACGTTGACAGAGAGCGTGTTGGTCTGCCCTGGTATCCAGGTCTTGATGCGATTGAGATGAAAACCAATCTCAGAATGAACCTGAGACAAGCAGGTATTAACCCAGATGAAGTGCGCGACCTGTCAGATGAAGAGTTCTTACGGGTACTAAAAGAGGCACGAGTTTCTGACCCCGAGGGATTCCCCATGTCTAACCTGGACGCATTCAAGAAAGCACGAGAGAAAGCAGCCAAGACAGCAATTGAGAAAGTTAAGAAAAATTAGAGGATAAAAAGTAATGGCGGAGTCACAAGAGCTTGTTCTTAAAAGAATGCGGGAACAAGCCGCAAGAGGAGCGCTCGCAGCCGGTAACGAATTTGAGGATACAGACTTCCTATCTCGGATGACCTCGGAAGCAAGTGGGGAGCCGGAACCTACTATCGAAGAGATGATCAGGGATGCGCCCACCCTCGAAGACACCATCCGTGACGGGCCTTCTGCTCGTTCTCTAACCCTACCGACAATGCTTGGCCCAGAACAGACACATGCAGCTAAGAAGCAATTTTTAGAGGATATGACCCCTGTCGGGAGCGTTAAGCTTTTGAAGGAAGGGGTTGAAGAGAGGGACATTCTCAAAGGGGCTGCTGGTGGGTTTATGACTGGCCTTGATGCTGCTGGCATAGGACCGCTCCTCAAAGCCAGCGCCCCGTTTATCTGGAAGTCAAGGTTAAGGGAGATGGTGAAGAAGTTACCTGATGAAGTCCACCCAAGGGCAGAGCAGTTCGTCGCCGCAACACCGGACACAACCCGCACGATACCAGCGGGTCCCGATAAGGGTAAGACATATACTAAAAAGGGTAAGGCTGAGCATACGGTGCCTGGGGAAACCTGGAAGGAAGCAGTTTATAGCAAGCTAGGGCTCAAACGCAATCCTAAGGCGGGTGATCCTGTTCTGGTGAAAGGGGAGCAGCAGATAGATCGCTTTGGTGATCCGGTTACTCATTCCGAGTTCATCCCAGATCCCAACTTCAAGGATGGGCCTCCAGTAAAGCTCACCGAGATCCAGGCTCACACGCTAGACAAGTATCTCGATGATTTGGATACTGTCTTTAATGAAGAACAAAGCCAAAACTGGTCATTTAAATATGACCCTGATATTGATCCCGGTCTGCCGAGAAAAGAGATTCTTGAATTCTTAGACGAGAACCCTGTTGACATACACCGTCATCACAAGCTTCCAGATAAGACCAACTCAGGGTATGTAGGGGAGGAATTAGCCGAGTATGAAAAGCTCCGGTATAAGGTAGCGGATGCCAGAAGGCCAATCAACGGGCTCAGAGAGGTGGGTGATTACCCACTCACCGCAGATGAGACACATCGACTTTCGAGGGATCCCCGTTATTTTGATTACCCTAGTGGGGAAGCATACAAGCTCTCTCTTAAGCAGTTTCATGATGCTATTCCCCTAAATTGGACAGACCTTTCGGGAACAGGTCCGCTGGGTCGAAGGGGACTGCGTGACGCCACAGGAGTGGACCCCCAACATGAGTGGATGGGCCAATCCTCCGCTCTTGAACATTTACGCATGGCGGGTGAAAGATTGGGAGTCGGGAAGACGGGGGTCTTTCCTAACACGTATCTTGCAGGGGATGAAGGTGCGAACCTACAGAAAGCGTTTGGCGACCTTGAGTTCAAAGGGTGGGGACAAATGGACAATTTTCTCGGTGCCTTACGTAGTATCAACCCTTATCTACCCTTAAAGAGGAGGACAGATGAGTTGTTTTTCCCGGAGGAGCTTATTGGTGAGGGGGTCTACCTACCTCGCGAGGCTGTTGAGATTCTAGCTGATCTTAATTCTGAATTGCGGACTGGACTGCGGAGCCGCATGAGACAGAAGCTTGTTTCATCCCCTGTTTATGGAACACCCCTGGAAGCTGTAATAGAGTTACGACGTTTTGATCCCGTGAACCTAGACAGGTTTCTTAACGAGGTTTCAAAGGCTGACCGCGCACACCTGAGACACTTGAAGATGAAGTTAACTACAGCAGTGGAAGCTGAAAAACGGGTAGTTGCCATACAGGATGCTCTATCCAGCAACCCAGAATGGAAGAAGTTTATCGAAGCTAGTGATAACTTTGAGGCTTTTACGAAGAATACCCCACCGACAAAGGGGAGGCCCATCTCTGCCGGGGCTGATCAGGCTACTGCTAAGAAGGGGACGAATTATCAAGAGCATATTGTTGAGATAGATGCACCTATAACTGGTCCGCGCAAGTTTAAAGAAGGTCACCATAGCTATATACCGGAGGACTCGACCAAAATGAAGACGTACCCAGGAGAGCAGATTCACTGGAGGTCGAAAGATCGCGAGATTGATGCTCCTGATGGGGGTAAGTATAAGATGCTCCATGTCGAAGAGATCCAAGCGGACCAGGCGCAGCAAGGCCGGTTAAGGGGCTATTCACGGGAAGAGAATTCTAAATTGAAGCAGGTTTGGCGGGAAAAAAATGCGGACTGGGTCGCGGATAGAGATGAGTTAATCCTTACGAACAGGTTTGAAGAAAAGCCTGGATTTATCCAAGATCCCGAATCGGGGTATTCCACCTGGAACACCGATGCATTAGTAGGGGCTCTCCAACACGATAGAGTTCGTAACAATCCCGCTCTAAAGGCTCGGATCGACAAACTTATAGAAGAGGGAAAAAGTTTAAGGAGCACACGCTCCGCATTGGACAGAGGGCCAGTACCACCGGCTGCGTACCAGGACTCACAAGCGACAACGCGCCTTGCTCTGCAAGATATTCTTAATTACGCAAAGGATAATGACTATGATGGGGTTTCTTTCACCAACGCAGCCCAGGCGGAAGAACGTATTCAGATGCCAAAGAATGCTGCCGAGTTTCAGTATGGAGTTCCTGGTGATCCCGAGAAAAAAGGTCGTCCCTTTAAAGGGATTGAGGAGCTAACTGGCGTGGCTATGCATCCGGTAGATTATCCCGAGACAGCGCTGGTGGGATTGGTGCCCAGTCAATCACGGGATTTCCAACCCTCTCGCACCGCCGTTATAAAGGGATCTACCACCTTTAACGCTGTCTTACTTAAAGATTTAATAGCGAAAGATTATAAGTTTGCACTACCTTTAGCGGCAGGTGCTGGTGGGGCTGCTGGGCTAAAATCCTTAAAAGGTGATACAAAAGAAGAGAACACGGAGTTGTAATGGGACTGACAGGCCAACAGATTCGAGGGGTTATCGACACTCATCAAGCTAAGATGCGACGTGAACGCAATCAATGGGACAAGTATCGGTCTTGGTATATTGGAGAGTTCTGGGGGAATATGGAAGAGGATCTCCCTCAAGGGGCGAGTACCTTTAGCGAAACGAACGAGGACGTAACCCTAGAAACAAACTATCCTTATGCTTACATCGATACGATGATCGCGAATGTTTGTCCTACAAACCCGCAGATCACTGTGAATGCGCGTCGGGACAAGCTTCGAGAAGCCGCGTACTATCGGGAAGCTCTCGTTAATGACGCATTCAACCGGCTGAAGATGCATACTATCCTCTGGAACATGTCTTCCCACACTGCAATTTGTGGGCGTTCTTTTCTAAAGGCTGTCTGGAATCTTAAACGGCAGTCGCCGGACTTCTTCTCAGTAGACCCTCGCTTTATCTTCTTCGATATGTCGGCTCAGAGATGGGAGGATATTCGGTATTTGGTTGAGGTTACAGTCCTGACAAAGGCTGAGTTTGAACTTCGCACAAAGCGAAAAGGAAAAAAGGATGGGCGCTACAATACAAAAGCTGCGGAGAAGGCTTCGTTTGGGGGCTATCCTAGTTGGTTACGTGATTACACTACTCGTCAATCTATGTTTAACGATGCTTCTAAAGAGGTTTACGAATGGGTAACCGTTTATGAATTCTACGATTTTGAAGGGGAAGGAAAGTATTATCACTTCCTAGATGACTCTGATAAGCCTCTCTTTGAGGGTGAACTCCCCTACCGTTTTATGCGAAATCCATTCATTTGTTTAGCTTTCAACGATAATATGCTGGACTTAGGTGGCCTTAGTGATGTGAAACTGATTGCTTCGGTTCAAGAGAGACTCAACGAGCTAGATACATTGGAGCTTTGGCACGCTCAATCGAGTATTCCTGTAATGATGGTTAATACTGGGATGGTCGATAATCCTGAGATGATCTTAAACGCACTCCGGAATGCAACCGAACCCGGTTCTTTGATTGAAGTAGCTGGGACAGCTAATGCCCCCTTGAGAGATCTAATCGAGACAACGCCCTCCCCTCAACTCCAACCAGGGTTTGATAAGATGAGAGAGCGTGCGGTTCAAATTATTGAGTTTGTTCTGGGCATACCCCAGTACAGCCGGGGTGTGGTTGGGGTTACAGACGTAGCGACCGAGGTAGCATTAGCTGATACAGCAACTCGGACTCGAAACGGGCGTCGTATTCGAAAGCTCGAAGACGTCATCCAATGGGCTTCAGAGGCGATCATCTCTCTTTATGACGAGTTCTTACCTTCTGATAGCACACTCCCGATCCGTTTAACGGACAGCGCAAAGGTTATTGAAGCGAATCGAGAGGCACTTAAGCTGCGGACTTTGAACGAAGTAAACGATCAAGGTCCGCTTGAGTACGACTATGAGGCGATTGCTTACTCCCCTACGGAAAACCATCGTTTGATTCAGCTTCGGAACATCCAACAATACCTCCCACTTCTTATGGAAGCACCTAATGTGGATAAAGAGAAGCTTGTAGTTAAGCTACTTGACTTGCTTCTCATGAGAGATTTGGCGATGGAAGCTCAGGAAGCTGATGCCCAGATGCCTCCAGGTGCAGGGATGGGACCGATGGAACCCGCTTCCGAGGATACAATGGCGACTGGAGCCTTACCTCCAGGGACGCAGGAACCCCCGCCACCCCCATTTCCCGGTGGTGGCCCAGGTTCTCCAATGCCCTCCGTATCAGATGGGTTTGAAGGAGCAGCCGCAGGGTTTGAAGGCGCAGGATTCCCAGGAGCTAAGTGATGCCGGAAGGTGATTTAGATATTTTGAGGGCACAAGCGGCTAAAAAAGCTTTAGAGCCATCTGAAGAGGCTCAACGTAAACATTCGTGGGACCTGAATGTTATTAGCCAAGACCCGAAAGACCCACAAAAATCCTTTGCGATGACAGGCTCACCGGGCTCAGACCCTAAGCGGCTTTACGTAGGGGATTTTACGCCTGAAGGGGATGCTGTTGTAGGCTTTGAAAATCAGGGGATTCGACTACTTCCTGAACAACCAGGCTCGAAAGAGTATACCCGCTACATGGGGGACAAGGTTCCGACTCCTGCCCCAGACTATGCAGCGATTGCAGCGGAAGCTAATGAAGCATCGCTGGAACAATCGCTTGCCCAGAAACGACTAGGTGCAGCCCTTAGAGCCGTTGCGTTCCAGGAGCCGGATTCGGTAGATGACTTCGATCCTTCGCTCATTTCCTTCGGTAGCAAGCCGCTAGAGAATGAAGGGGCACTGGTTGACGACCAGAGGGTTACACCGGCAGAGTGGGGAGATTACGAGGCGACTATCGATGCTCAAATTAAGGCCGCAGATTTTCCAGATCCTCGGACAGAGGTCGCGGTAAAAAATGCGTTTAATGATATGTGGTCATTACTTGATGATAAACCAAGGTTGTTAAGTACAACCCCAGAGCATCAAGATGGCATTCCCGATCGTATTTATTTCGAGTCTGAAAATGGAGAAAGGTGGGAGTGGGTTTATAATGATGGACAGGTTGAGGCTCATCGAGCAGATGAGGATGAGGTGCCCCAAGGGGGAGCTATGCCGGATTTTTCAGGACTCTAGGAGAGACAATGCCGTTATATGATATTAAATGTTTAAGCTGTGAGCAGAGAACCAATGACATCTTCTTCCGACTCAACGACACTATCATCTGCCCCACCTGTGGCGAAGGTGCTCGTACTATTAT
>Ga0209128_1000602_pt1 | contig 26643 bp, 34 predicted proteins | sample ETNvirnome_6_100_FD_184072 | JGI IMG/M metagenome (GOLD analysis project Ga0209128, IMG submission 184072) | Marine viral communities from the Pacific Ocean - ETNP_6_100 (SPAdes) (version 2) | ecosystem: Environmental > Aquatic > Marine > Oceanic | place: Pacific Ocean | collected 2013-06-19 | reverse complement strand
AATTTTTAAATGTGCGCGAGTAGGCACATAATAATCAGCGGCGGCCGCTTCTGGGAGTAACTTATTTACAGTCTCTTCAGAACTATCTTTGTTATAAAATTTTAATAATTTCGTAAGACCTGGTTTTATCTGGGCTGCTGTTATTTTAGAAAAGCGTCTATCAGTTCCAACGTTCTTATGGGGGGTTAACATGGAAATTGAATATTCACAAGTTTTTTCATTTAAAAATGGCTCCGAAGATGTAAGCTCGGTCCAATCTGGCACAATTGCGTCTGGATTGGGTAGACAGAATCCACACTCGGACGAAGGAGGTATTATACTCGGATCGATTTCACAAAGCGAAAAATCTAAATTTTCGACATCCTCCAATTCTTCATCCATCGCTTTTTGATTTTTTTGATCGGATGTTCCGTGTCCCAAAATCGAGTCGATAACTATCTCATACCAATCTAAAATATCGTTTGAGTTAACGGATTCCCAGGGTGGTTCCTTAAGCCGGTATACATTTTCAACCGTTTCGAGATGATCAATGATTTTATATGCATAGGTTTGGTAAATATAAGAGAAATCATCTAAATGTTGCTCTAGGTCGTCGCCCATCGAGAATCTCACATCCGCGCCGATACTATTTAAATTTAAAAAACTATCTGGCAAGTGATCTTTTAATATTGCATGCCACCAGTCACGCCCTGGATCGAACTTGGAATCCAAACTTTGGCTAAACCACTCGCTCTTTTTTACTCCATAGTCTGGGGAGATTCCTAAAGCGTCGTATTGGGGCGAGAAACCCTCCATCCCCGTGGTTATTCCGAAAGGCCATGTTAAATCGTAGAGCCACTCACTTTCCTTGCAAGTGGAGGCCTTCCAAAAGGCCACTCGATAAGGATAAATAATTTCTGGAAGTTTAGAATATAAATAATCCAGCGTTCTTGTGGATTTAAGGTCCATTAAATAAGAGAGGTGTTCATAAAGATAGAGTAAAAGTTTAGGTTGAGGGTTTTGGTAATCAGAGCGGTGTATGTTTTCGAGGTAATTACGAATATACTCGCCCATTTCAGCTTTTAGAAATCGATATACTATAATAGCGAACGTGTCGCTTTCGCCAGCGTATCGTAATCGTTGAGAAACATAATTTCTTCGATAATTCACTTTTCTAGATAGATCTAAGTTTTTGTACTTGTCCGCGTCACGGAAGTGTATACAAGGATCCACGTCATGCGATGAGCGTCCATCTGCTCCGTGGTTAACAAAGAGATCATCCCAATAATCTAGTAAAAACCAAGGATATTTTAGGGTCATCTCGGCGCCGCGATAGTCCAGATCCTCCATAGACTTGGACATATGATCATTCCAGACTGTTACATCGGCAGCGGGCTGCGGGATCTGACTTGTTTCGCTACTGTAAAGACGTTTGGGGGAGACAGCTACAGGCTGCTTATCAATAAGCTTTCCCTTTTCATCATATTCGGGCTCCTTAAACCCTAAAAATCCACCCCACACTGGAGACATGGAGGAGGCAAAAAGCCGAGCAAACTTTAAAAGAGGGCCGGCCAAGGCCATAGGATCGTCGAGGGAGAACAAGTCACCCGAGAGAGGCCAATCGAGATATTTATAGTCGAGAGGTGCGCTCATCAGTTAGGTCGTCCTATTTAATTTGCTATTAATATATTTTTGTCCGCCCGGGCGCAAAAAATTATATCTAACTTTAAACATATTAACGCGCGCTGTCCAATTAGCTGGAATTTTTCCATTTACTAGATACCTTGGAAGAAATATTGTCCCGTAATATATTCCCAAGTCTATAGAAGGGGGGATAAGGACGGGAGGGGCCCCATGAGTATGGGCGGCTATTTGTGTATTGAGACCGATTTGAGCAGACATAAAGTTATTTATCAATTTTGTGTTATCTTCGATAGCGTGGGATAACGAAAGAAGGGCCTGACGCAAAAAGTCTCCTTTGGGAATAGGCTGTAAAAAGCCGGCTTCATCATAATTACCGGATAATAAATCAATCCCATATTTAGTTTTATGACCAGGGTCTAATAAACTTGATGGTGGTTCGTTCACACAAGCAACAATTTTAATTCCTTGTCGCGCGACTAGCCGCAATGAGTCGGCTTTTATTCCGATGGCCGAGCGGTTTGTCGAATTTCCCACTCCTCCATTAACTAAATTAAAATATGTGTCAATATCGGCTCTTTGGCTGATATAAATACGAGCGGCGTCACCGGTAAAACTAGGATCTACGAATTTCTTCTCGTCATGACCCGCCGGGAAGCCAGCTAGACGACCAACGACTAAATCAATGGCGCCACATGAATCTGCGCCAGGTCCGCCATACCCAGACTCGACGCCAGCTTGACGATCTCGACCCAGAACAATCCACGCATTACTCTTATTCTTAAAGACTTTTTCGCCTTTCGCCTTCATAAAGGTGGGTATAGCCTCTATCATAGGAGTCCCATCTAGGCCCTGAGAGGGATTTCGCTCTATGTGGGCTTTTGATGCCGGTGTAAGACCACTTTCGGATCTAGCTTTTTGTTTTTTTCCCATCTTGTGATCCTATATTATGGTACGGGCCCGAGGCCATCCGAATTCTTAAAGTCATTTTGAACTTTATCATATGCTTTTTGTCTGGCAGCAGATTGGATATCTTCCTCATAAGTGTCTTTAAAATAATCCTGGCTCGTCCCCTTATTAAACTGACCATCCCACGATCCGTGATTGCGCTTGATCCTATCAAAAACACGCGGTCGTGGAGTTTTGTCTAGCTGCATTTCCCAATGCCAGCGCTCTGACTTGGGCCCACCGACGGTTCGAATAAAACCATATTTCCATGCATTAAGACTTAACCACCGGTAAATGGTGGATACGCGCCCTTCTTGGCTCTTGCCGCCCGCTTTGGAATCCATCCCCGAAGAGGTATCTGCGGCAAAGCCCGACATATGTCCATAGGGATCGTCAGTTTTTGTTACCGGTCGACCAGTTGGAGGGGTGCAGACGCAATTGCTCGTTAATTCTTGCCCATCGGGAGTACAATTTTGGAGTCGTAAAGTCAATTGAGATTTATTGAATATACGCGTGGGGCTCTTGGCTTTTTCCTTAAATGGCTGTGTAAGGGGAGAACCATCCCACTGTACCCATTCGTGAGTGTCTCCGCCAGTACTGTCAAATAAAAATTCAGCTAATAAGGCGCCGGTAATATCTTTCTTCGATTCTCGCCACGCACTTGTTAATTGTAAATGCACCCCTTCTCTCCTGGCAGCTAAATATAAAGCGACCAGATAGGGAGCCATTTCCCTGTATACAAGTGGCGAAGATTGACCCATTGATTCCCAAATTACAGTCTGAACCTTGGCATTCGGCGGTCCTGCCTGAGTAAACATTAAATTATTCGGAGTCTCGACCATTGGCCCGGGTGCCATTTTATCAACGATCTTTTGGGCTTCTGCAAGCTCCGAGGGGCTTGGGGGTCGGAGTTGGGGACCGCGATCTTCCTCGAAAAGATTACTAATAGGTTGAGAACAGTCAGCAAATTGCCCCTTGGCTCCTTGCGCCATATTTGAAGCCCAGTTAGAAATCGTAGGAGGATTAGATCCAGGATCGGTAAAATCCAAAAGACGGCCTCGGGATTGATTGAGAATATCATCAAAAGTCACCCACACCAGATCTCCCGGCATAGGGTCGCGGCGTGGTTGCCAAGTAGAGAGGGAAATCAAATAATAATCGTGAGCTTTTACTAAAGCCAGTCTTTTCGCATCCGTGTCGACATTTATGACTCGGTGGGGGTTGGCGTAAGACGTGTCGATAAAAGACCAGTCTGGCTGCATTACTCCCTGATCATCCGGGTAACGTCTACACCACACTTTAAGATATTCTTGTGGTTTGGACTCCTTCATACTTCCGCCCACAGTATAATGCTGCATCGGGCCCGGATTAAAAGCGGAGCCGTCATCAATATAATGTTCTACATGAAGGACAACAGCATACCAGGGGCCCCACTTATTTGTGCGCTGTGCCCGGAATACTTCAGCTATTCCTTCTCGAATCTGGAAAATACCATTATTTAAATTAGACGCGCCGAAATAATCAAGCTGATCCGGTGGCTTTACAAGGGCACCTCCGATTTGGTTGCCATAAGGTAATAATAGATTTAGTGGGGTAACATCGTGGTCATCATCATGGCTAGACATCTAAAGTCTCCTTATCTTTAATCATATCAAAAATATCATCTTTATCCTCTTTGCTTAGGCCATGGCTAGACTTTTCTTTTCTTTGAATTATAGATGAGATTTTAACAAGCTGTTCGTTGGATCTTTGAAGCGTTTCAACATACTTTGCCGCAGTGAGTCCCACCGTCATATGACGTTCCTCGTCACCACTTAAATAAACAATGACATCATCGAGAAGACGTCTCGTGACGTCTCGATCATTTTCGATATTTTGAATAGCTTTTTCTAAATATTTATCTAAATCTTTCATAAGTCGCCCTTGTTCCATTTGGATTTAAAAATACGATATCGTTTGCGTAGTTTATTGAGAGAATTAACAATTTGCTTAGTATTAAGACCAGTTATTTCCCTTATATACAGATAAATAGCTTTCTTATTAAAAATTTCAATATCTTCAGAACTTTGGAGTAATATTTTTATAGCTTCTAAAACTTTTCGTTCATTTGGTTTTAACTTTAATTGGTCCCAAGTTTCTATCTCGACCCACAAGAGTGACCAAAATTCCCTCCATTCTCTTTCATCATCGTAGGTCATCTCTTCAGAAACGAACTTCATTTCCAATTCTTTGCTTAAATCTTCAAATTGAGTTTCGCGTTGGCGACTTCGCTTATTCTTTTTTACCTTTTGAATAAACCAATTTTTTGTAATAACTGAAAAATAAGAGAATGCCTTAGACCCTTTGCTGGGGTCGAATTTGTCTAGTACCGTTGTGAGCCACACTTTACAATCATCACGTAACATATCAATATTAGGTAAAACTGTAAACCGATAGGTAAAAACAATTTTATCTACCATTTCACTAAAAGCTGGCTGAATAAATTTGACATATAGTTCAGTACGGCGCTTATTGTCTGTAAGACCATTATATTCTACTATAGCGTCTTCGTGAACTTGTGTAAAATACATACGTGGGTTTTTTGTTCGTCGAATCCTGCGGCGTTTAGGTTTGGTTGGTGCTATCGATGCCTTCTTCGATGATTGTTTGATCTTCGTCGTCATAATCTGATTGTTCCTCCAATTCTAAAATAGGGAAATAATCAATCTTATATTCTTCAAAAGTATCTACCAAAGCTTTCCCGTGTCGTATTAATTCCCGTAGTGTTTCGTCTCCATAGAACATTTCCATTTCATTGACATTGTGCACATGTATTGTATAATCTTGCATGTGGTTTTTTAATTCTTCAATTCCCTCAATTAAATCATGAGTATATTGTTCAGCAACCTTAATTTGCCGTACTGCTTGAATAATATACCACATCAAAAAAATGACTATAGAAAAAAGAATTGCGATGATACACGAACTTATAACTGTTATTAGTGTCATTTATATTCCACCTTTTTTAATCTTTCTTTTTCTTTTTTTAATATTTCACGATTGTCTTCGATATGTTCCTCTACTAAAGAACCAACTTTTTTATCTTTTCTCTGCTTATTTTTGGTAAAAATAATAGGAATAGAAGGAAGTTTTTCGAGAGCATCTTCGGCGCCGCACAACTCACATTTTTCTAACTTTTCTTTAATAGAATGACTGATCTCAAATTTTACCTGACAACTATCGCAATAATAGCAATATCTAGGCATTTTTATCGGCTTCCCCTTCTTCACCCAAATTGTCAAAATGAATAACGGGGGGATTTTCCACCACCAATTCTCCTTTGGCTTCAATAAAGTCGAAGCCTGCCAAAACTGGCACGATATCACTTTGGTCCATGATTGATTTTTGAAGGGCCATCATGACGGCGCCCATTGCTTGATTACTAAGTTTCATTTTTCCTCCTCTGAAACTACTCTTTTAAGTTTTTTTAAATCTGATTGATACATTAACAGTGCCAGATCTTCTAGTGAAGTTTCCGACTTCCATTTTAATTTTTCCCTAGCTTTCCTACTATCCCCCAACAAAACTGGAACTTCGTGGGGTCGGAATAGCCTTTCATCAATTTCTACATGTTTGGTAATATCGAGTTGTGCGTGATGAAAAACTAATTCTAAAAATTCTCTCACACTATAAGCCTTCCCGGTAGCGATAATATAATCATCGGGTTGATCTTGTTGCAACATTAACCACATAGCTTTGACATAATCTCTGGCAAAACCCCAATCCCTCCTGGCGTCGAGGTTCCCTAAATATAATTTGTCTTGGAGACCCATCTTAATCTTTGCGGCCGCAATAGTAATTTTCCTTGTTACAAAAGTTTCGCCGCGACGGGGTGATTCGTGATTAAATAAAATTCCCGATGAAGCATGTATGCCATAACTTTCTCTATAATTTCTCACTAAATGATGAGAAAATACCTTTGCGCACGCATACGGAGAGGCAGGCTGCAAACAAGTACTCTCATTCTGGGGATATTCCGGATTGTCCCCGAACATTTCTGATGAAGAGGCTTGATAAAATTTAGCTTGAGGGCACACATTCCTAACGGCTTCAAGTAATCTCAAGGTTCCCATGGCGCCGATTTCTACTGTTTCTTCTGGCGTGTCGAACGAAACGCGGACGTGAGATTGGGCTCCTAAATTATAAATTTCGGCCGGCAGGTTTTCCATAAGGATTCGATGAATACTGCCACCATCAATTAGGTTTCCATAAACTAACTTAAAATTATTATTATTGAATAAATGATCAACACGATCTGTGGTAATCAGGGAAGTTCTTCGTTTTATACCGACGACCCGGTAGTCCCTCTCTAAAAGAAACTCTGCCAGGTAGGATCCATCTTGGCCTGTTATACCAGTTATTAATGCTGTTTTCACAATATATTCCTTTTAATTTCCAAATGTGTATCCAAAATATTCGATATCTCGGTGATGCATCCTATAAACCAAATCAATAGATTTTTGATCATAATATTCCCAATAAGGCCGGTGAGATGTTTTATTTTTATGAAAAAGTTTGAAACGAGGACGGTCGATTTTATCACAAATAACATTAAAATCATCTTGAAGATTCTCAAATTTTCCTACGAAATCGACTAGAAGTTCTCCATCTTTATCGAATAACATATCGCAGTAAGCTCCCTGGCCAGAGTGGCGGCTATGGAGGATTCTTTGAAAAAGCCTTTGATGATCTATATCTTTGGGGGGCTGAATGCCTTTTTCTAGTTGTTCGTTGTCTTCAAATTTAATCCAAGATATATATCTATCCCACGGATTTCGCACAAAAGAAAATGTGAAAAGGTTATTCCACATCTCTTGGCCAAGGACTGATTTATATTGATTAGCGGAGGCATGTTGCCAATATAACCAATTTTGGCGACATCCCCCATCCTCAGAAGCAGGGCCATCCCATGGAGGACCAAGAGTACGAAAAGATGCCTCGTAATCTTCTTTTACGCAAAGAGCCTGCGAGATACTAGTACCGGCTGCCTTTTGACAATGGACAAATACAAAATTTTTATTAATATTTAACATTATACTCCTCTCAAATGCGGATACTTTAATATAACATATTGACAAACATTTGTCAAGGCTTTTCTAAAATTTGTATAATTTTCTTCTGACCAGCCCAATTCTAAGAGTCTTGAATTGTCTGAAGGTTTACGAAATTGTCCCTTTGGTTTGGTAATATCCCAAACAATTTGGCCTTTAAAATCTAAAATTCCAGCAATTGTTTCAGCCACCTCTTTTATGGAAATTTCGTTTGTATTTCCAACATTAATCGGTCCTTCTTCGTCATAATGTTCCAATAAAAATAACAAAATTTCTGCCAAATCTTTGGAATATGTGAATTCTCTCAAAGGAGAGCCATCTCCCCAGAGAGTAACGTCTTCATCATTTAATTTTGCTTCATACATTTTTCTTATCATAGCTGGAACTACATGAGAGTTTTCTAGATCAAAATTATCATTTTCACCGAAAAGGTTATTCGGGATTGCTGTTATAAAATTGCATCCATATTGTTTCCTATACGCGCGGGATTGAACATCTAACATTCTTTTAGCATAAGCATAGGCGTAATTGGAAAAATGGGGCGCGCCATTTTGAATTTGGTCTTCGGTCAATGGATAAGTTGCATTGTCCGGATATATGCATGTACTCAATAGAGAAATTACTTTCTCCACTTCGAAGTTTTTTGCCGCATCCAAGACATTTGTATTAATCCTTATATTATTTATATAAAAATCTCCAGGATAATCCATATTGGCCTTGATGCCACCAACTTGGGCGGCCAAATGGATTATAGCGTCGGGCTTTATATTTTGTAACATCCAGTACGCTTGATCGGCTCTATTTAGTTTATAGTCTTTGCTTCCAATTAAAACCAATTCATGCTCAGTTTCTATATTCTTAAATGCGGACCCAACCATTCCCGTGCCGCCAGTTATTAAAATTTTCATGAATTTATAGTTATTTTATAAAGCATTCGTAATCCTCCAAACCAAATACATATTTTTTATTCATACTAGCTCCAATACTGTATCATGTCCTCTACTTTTTAGACGATAACCTATTTGCTTAAACAGGCCTATTATTTTGTCAACATCAGATTTTGATGACCATTCGTTTGTTTCAAATTGTATCTTTAATGGTTTGTTATAATCTTCGTTTTTCAAATAAAAATCGTATATTCCCTTCATTATTATACAATCATGACCTTCTGTATCTATTTTGATATAGTCAACTTTCTTAACTGAATTGTCAATAATAAGTTCTGAAAAGTCTATTAATGCGACTTCTTCTGTTATGACATATTTTTGTACACCATGTTTGATATGAAGGGGGTGATATTTCCCTATAGTATTGCATCCCTTAAACGCTGGAGGCAAGCCTTTTGATTGTATCGTCTCAATCGGTATATAAAATACTTTTATTTTATCTGTTTGTTTATTATGCGTAATTCCAGCATTGATTTTTACAACATTCTGTCTATCTGGTAATCTATTTAAATGATCTGATACTGGCTCTATTGACAAACCTTTTTCTTTTGTTGCTTTTTCTAATAAAGTATTAAAACTTGATGTGCCTATTTCAATAAAATTAAAATGCATTATTTTTCTCCTCCGCAAGATGCAATCCTTTTCTCAGGACTTTAGATAAAAGATTATTCATGTTTAAAATTTCTTGTTCGGATAATAATAAAAGATTTTTTTCATGCCGGCAATAAGTTTCATTAAAAAGCATAAATCCGTATGCATCTTTTTGTACATAAGAACCAAGATCGAGATTTCGAAGTAGGGTTTTATATCCAGTAGAAGTTATAGGACAGATTTTATTTAAATCCAAATGTAAATAATTTTCTCTTGTTGTTGTTTCCCACAATAATTCGTGGCCGATCAAGGTCCATGAAATATTTTTCATCATCTTTCTTTCTATTAATTTGTCCACCATTTTATCCAACTTATCACAATGACTTATCACTATATCAGAATTTTTATAACTCCCCATAAACCATATTGATGGGCGCCCAGGGCCGTTGGCCCCAGCAGCACAAAAATCATATTTACTATTTTTTAACAAATCAAACGGCTTATTTATCTCCTCGAAGAGAACACAATCGGCATCCAGCCAAAATCCCCCATATTTCTTTAGTAAATTAAATCTTATATAATCTGCTTTGTGAGCAATTCTATCAAATTCGTTAATATCAGAACGAATATCAGGAAGATAATCTCTTAAATTGTCTGGGGTAACCAAATTATATTCAAAGCTACCGATGTTCCTCTGAACTGTTTGCATGCATAAAGAAGTTAGGGGGTTTTTCTTTTGGCCCTCTTCTTCCCAATATTGCCAAATAATTTTTTTCATCTTTTTTCCTCTTTTTGTTCTTTTGCAAAAATATTCCACAGTTCTCTGAATGATTCGAGGTGTTCTGTTTTTGATTCTACATATTTTAAGTGCTTTATTTTATCTGGCCGGCGCTCTATGTATTCTATATACTCCAACATTCTGATGACCATCTCACACGGCGTATTCGGAACATATGCCCCATTTTTACTTTCCTTGTTTCGTAAAACAATATCTCTAAATCCCTCTTTTATTGTATTCTTCTTATATGTGGAGAATGAGTCAATAAAATCAAATTTAAGATCTAGGCGCTGGCCATTTGGATAAACATCTACATGCGCATGCTTTCCATTTTCTGGATAGTGTACTTTAACAGTAATATTCTTATGCCTCTTTAAAAAATTGACAGTATAATCAACAAGTTTTGGTCGATCGCTACATAAAATATCTAAATCACTAAAGCCGTAATAATTTGGAAAATGATCAGGCATCTTTATTACACAATATTCTTCCTTGCAGTTATCAAAAAAGTCTTTAAGATTTATGAGATTTGAATACATTTTATCTTTTTAATCCCCAGATGTTTTAATATGGATGCCCGATGAAGGCCGTCTCTGATGGTATTTTTTTGAACTATTATATGAGATTTTTTCCCCGAAGGGGTTTTATAATTTACATCAAAATTTTGGATTAATCTATCAAAACTCTCAGGAAAATGATCTTCTTGTAAAATTTTACCAAAATTTTTGTAAAAATAATTTATATATGCATCTTTATTACCTAAAACATATTGATAATGTGGCGTGTCTTCTATTTTTATTATATTTCCATTTACATTAGCGCGGAGATTATTTAGATCCAATGCGACTATTTCATAATTATTTATATTTAAATGCCAGGGGATATAAACTGGGGAATTCTCATATCTATTATAAGAAGACAGAGTACCTAAATTAAAATATCCTAATAAATAGTCTACTTGTGATTCATAATCAGTTGCGTGGATACAATGATTGTGCGAGACGCCTTGTGGCAATGGGGGGATTATTCTATTTAAATCTAGTAATTTGGGATTATATTTACTTCTAATTAAATTTTTGATATTAATAATTTTTTGACATTGAATGTGCCTAAACCGACCTTCACCAAAGTGTTTTTCTTCTGGATTTTTATTTTTAACTAAAATACATATACATTTTTTTTCAGCCGATAACAAATATCTTGATTTTGCTACTAAATGTTCCCACGGGACTGTATCACACTTATAAACGCCTCTAATAAATTCTTGCATATTATGAATGTCTTTTAATACCATCCTAATAATACTAAAATTTTTATCATCTCGGATCATATTAACAATACTAGAAACATAATTAATACCATTGCCCCATAGAATAAACATATCATATCTCATAATACCGTCCACTCAACAGGAATTAAATCATGACAATCTTTTGGCCTTTTCGGTCCGAACCATACTTTTGGAGCCACCACCCGCTTACCAGGATTCTTATTTAGCCATGCTGACCACCATGAGAAACTACTGTTAGCTATAATATTATGGGTACACATAGACATTAAATACATATCAATCCAGTCTTTCTCGTCGGTGATAACACAAACAGAATCATCAAATGTATTTTTGCACCACTCTGGATCGTCGCTGCAAATTACGATATTGTAATCTTTATGGTCAGCAATCTTTTCAAGCGCGTCATAGTAATATTTCTCACCGCATACTGGATGAATATCTGGCAATCGCAGATAATCGCCTCGGCGGGCATGCATAGCGATCGTTTTTTTATTAATGACGGGATATTTTTCACGTATATATTGACATGTTTTCTCGGCCGGACCAAAAAGAGATCTGATTTCCTCAACATAATGCATAAAATATTTCTCAGATTGAAAATATCCCCTTAGCCGTAAATTAGGTACATACGATAATTTTTGAAAATGAAATGTTGGCTCAATATATTGTGGCCCAGAGTCAAACTTGCTTATGTCTAAAAAATTAACGTTATTAAAGACATTATTGAGATATGAGATAGACGGTCGGCCCTGGTTTATTGGTACCTGGTGTTCAAAAGCACACTCATCATCATTGTCTAAAGCTAAAGCATAGGTTGCAGCTATCTGAAACATCATGTTCCCTAATCCACCTTGTAGCTTTGCTGTTATCATTATTTCTCTCCTTTCTTTTTAATGGCGATGGCGCCACTCCTGTTGAGATAAATATCCCTCTTTAATACAAAAAATTATTTCTTGTTTTCATTAATCCACTCCATTAAATCTATTTCGGGAGTCCAGCCTAAAAGCTTTTTTGCTCTTTGAATGTTGGCCAAAGTACTCTTGGGTTCTGTTCTTTCTTCTATATACTCTATATTATAGCTGATTTTTTTAGCTATGTCAAGTATTTTGTAGTTTTTTCCACTACCAATGTTAAAATAATTATATCCAGCCAAATTAGATTCGGCGCCTAATAAATTCGCTTCTGCAACATCCAAAACATTTACAAAATCTCTAATTTGTTCTCCATCGCCCGTCACAGTGAGGGGTTTATCATCCCCGAGTTGTTTGAAGAAAATACCCACTACGGGGACATATGATCCATTCTGAGGCTGCCTATTCCCGTAGACATTAAAGTATCTTAGACAAATACTGTTTACACCAAAAAGCATATAATAAAGCTTAAAATATTCTTCACAAACTAATTTTTGCAAAGCATATGGGCTAAGTGGGTTTTTTCTATATTCTTCGTCAACAGGATTATTCCCGCAATCGCCGTATATAGAGGAGGAAGAACTGAAGATTATTTTTTTAACTCCGTTGTTTTTGCACGCATCGAGAACTGAGAGGGTTCCTTCAATATTTACTTTATTATACGGTAAAGGATCGTGTATAGATGGCTCGACTCGTGGGAGCGCTGCCAAGTGAAATACAACATCTATTCCCTTGAAATGTTTTTCTATTGTTTGGTAATCACAAATATCTGCATTAATAAATTCACACTGAGGATTTAGATTTGATTCAAACCCTGTAGACAGATTGTCAATGATTTTAACCAAGTGTCCTCTTTCTAGGGCGCGGTCTACAACATTGCTACCAATAAAGCCTGCGCCGCCTGTCACTAAGATATTCATTCGTCAATTCCAATGGAATCTTTATAATTTTCATAAATTCTCTTCTTGTATCTTGTAGTAGACCAACCATGATGACGATCATGAAAAATAGTTTTTTGAGTATATTGTCTTCCGGTTATTGGCTTATTTAAATAATCTGTCCCCACAATTCTTATATCATAATGTCCCGTCATCAATAGATTCTTTAAATCTAGCTCTGTATTATAGGTTACAATATTATCAATATATTTAATACTCGATAAAATCTCAACCCTGTCCTCAACACACAAAGCGGGGGGAATTTTTTTATCACTATAGAGAGAGGGGTCGGTATGAAGGCAAACGGTCAAATGATTACAATGACTTTTAGCATCTTTAAACAGCTTGATATATCCTGGATGTATTACATCAAAACTACCGGCAATAACGCCAGCAATCTTCGCGGCATTGGCTGATCTCCATTCTTCGGCGTTAACAGCCTTATCGTCAATGACAATATCAAATGATGGTTTTTGTCCCATTATTAATTCATGATATTTCACCCCCCACTTGGATAGTTGCTTCGTAGTCAAATCTGTCCAATCGATTCCGCTTGAAGCGCCGCGAGCTGTAAAGATTTTAATGCAATGATTCTCATAGAGATTATTTACTGCCTCTACCATATCTGGGAAAGGGATAGCTTCAGGATATTCATTATTTTTGGTGAGGGAGCAAATAGTTCCGTCTAGATCAAAGCAATAAACCATTACACCACCATATGTAAAAATATCATGTGGGTGCATTCAACAATGCCATAATCTTTGCTGTCTACCCAATAATTGATTTTTCTATTTTTTAAATTCATTTTTTTAAGCCGGTTATCTATATCAAATCCAGTGAGAGTCATAAGGTCTATATTGGAAAGTTTATCACACCAATCTGCACAACGAATAATATTTTCTGAATTACCCGAAGAAGAAATCAGTATTACTAAGGTCTTTTCCTTTTCTCTCACAAATTCTTTTAGAAATTGTAAATATGTATTTTCATAGCCATAATCATTTGTGTAACAAGTTAGTCTTGATGCATCGGAAAAAGTAAAGGATCTTTTATTTAACATTTTTGTATAATCCTGCGCAATGTGGCTTGCTACAGAACTACTTCCTCCATTCCCCAATATAATAATGGACTGATGTTTTTCTATAAGATCATTAAGATCTTCGTAATGTTCATAGCATCGATTTACTTCTGTGATGATGGCGCCTTGGTTCATATTTTAGCTCCGCGCACACCGTCGCTATCTATCGAAATATCTATTAATACTTTTTTACTAAACTTGTTTTCTATTTTGTCCAAGAATGTATTTCTTGCATCTTTCTTGATCATGATAAAAAAATAACCGCCGCCGCCTGCACCGCACAACTTCAACCCATCGATAGAGGACATGTTATCTAGTTCGGTGTCCATGTCCAAAAGCTCACGATTATTAATGATTTCAGAAGATGTCTGTTTTTTCAAATACCAACCTTTGTTAAAAATACTAAAAAAATCATTTTCATTTTGCTGAAGAATAGATTGTTCTAGGTCGTCAACTGTCTCCAATAACCTATGGCTCTTTTCTAAATCCAGCGTCTTTAGGATAGTTGTGGAATTCCTCACTATGTGGGTGTTCAGCAAAAACATATCATGTCTATCGGTGATAAAAGACATATCCAAAAAACGATAAGTTTGAGGCTTATTTATATTAAAATCAATTCTTTTAAAATTCCCCACTCCACACCCATATACATCTTGTTGGCCTGCTAAAGGATTAATCCGTCTTTCAATTTGAAAAGCGATGTCGCAAATTTCTTTATTCGTCATTTTAATTTTTTGGAACAAAGTAAGCGCTTTGATAGTCGATATAATAAAAGAACTCGAAGAAGCGAGGCCGGAGCCCGATGACAGAATATTGCTGTTAAAAGTGATAGAGCAATGTGGGGTATCGAAATATTCACAACATAATTTAACTACATCATTTTTTATATTTTGATAATCTTCCTCGATTTCCTTCTTGGAATAATTAATAATATATTTATGAAGATTGTTTTTGTGAATTGATACAAAAGTATAAAGATCGGGGGTAAAACTAATAACCGATCCAGTTTCATATTTATTAAGAAATTCCTGTGTGTCGGTTGAGCCGCCGACTAAAGACACCCGCAACGGACATTTAGCCAATATCATTATTTTTTTCCACAAATTCAGCCAGTGCGACGGTTACCTGTTTTTGATAATCTGGGCTTTGTTTTGCTGTGTTTGTTAAGCTACCCGGGTGTAAATTATAATGAACAATAATCTCATTTAGATTACGCATCTGTAATCCGTGTGTCAATGCCCTAAGCCAAAGTTCATAATCCTCTGCAAAATGTACAGGTACTTCTTTGTAGCCTCCAATCTCCAATATTTTATCACGCCTATACATAACAGTGGGATGATTGATAAACCAATGTATTTGAAGTGGCGTTTTTTTAGTAATAACGGGAGGATGTCGAGTAATACTCCTTTGCTGCAATATAAAAATCTGCCCTCCCAATATATCAATATCGGGATTCTTTCTCATATATAAAAGCTGTTTCTCTAATCTATCAGGTGTCATCAAATCATCAGAATCAATTCTTGCCACTAAATTATATTCACACTTAGTCAAACCATAATTTAATGCTACAGAAAGATTCTTTTTATCTGGCTGGCGGGGGCATTTATAAACTTTTACCTTCGCATGCTTGGCAGCATATTCATGTAGAATAGATATAGTATCGTCATTTGAACTACCGTTATCAATGACAACGATTTCGTAATCATTCACAGTTTGATTTAGACAGCTTTCCAATGAACTTACTAAAAACTGTTTTGAAGTATTATAAACTGGCATTAATACAGATATCATAGATTAGCTACCAGTTTCTTAACAGAGATAATTATTTTAAAGTGCATTTGGTTCTCTCAAGCCAAATTTATTTATCATTTCATTTAGAATATTTTCAAACTGAGGCTTCTGAAGAAGAAAGGAAGTATATTCTCCTCGGGCGTCTACTGGCTCCCCAGCCCAATTATCTAAATTATTTTTCTTCTGCAAATCAAATAATTCTTGTTTTTCTGGCGATATATGGATGTTGTGCATCATTTCCGCGTCCACAATTTTACATGGAAAATCCTGCGGGTTTTTTTGTCCATAAGCGCAATGATCCAAAAATTCATCTTTTGTATATTCGAATTTTGATGTAAACGTTTTAATCAACAAATCTTGATCAGAGCTATCTTTGTTATGGCGAAATGAATAATAAGTTTGAAAATTATCAGGTTTCATGGGCCCCGGTAGTTGTTGAGGCTTAAAACTCGAAAGGCCTCCGAGCATTCGACATCTTATGCCGTAATGGTTGGGGTGGGTTCGCAATGTTCCCACTGAACAATCACTTTGTTCAAAAACCCTCATATATTTATATTCTATTTCAGTGGGGATCGAATCGGTGTCCCTCAGATGAAGAACTTCAATTTCTTGATCCCATAGAGGCATCATTCTCCAAACCATGGGCTCATTAGTAAAATAATCCATATCAATCGTGTGAATTTTTAAATTATCGGCCATTTGCAATATATTAAAAATGGCCGAATTTGGGTCATCCCAAATATTTTTACTAACATATAAATACATTTTATAATCAGGATATAATATTTTATTTGTTAATACCAAGGCGGGAAGATTATACCAATACCTCTGTGGATCTTTTTTTAATCTATCCCAAAACCTATGTTGAGGAAGGATTTTAGGTCTAAAAAGACAATATGATAAAATTTTATTAATGATAGCTCCTAGCTTATATTACTTTAACACTTTCGGCTCAAATAGACAATATGAAAGAATATCTTACTCCCTAAAATGTGGCTGCAGGAATTGCGGGAGAATTTGCCAAATACGGAGCTATATCATAACCCAGCTTTAATCCATAGTGTCGTCGGATTTCGACTGTCTCTTGATCTCTCCATCGATTATTCCCGGATTGAGCCGCTGTAGAAAGCCCTTCGGGATTAATATAATAGAGGCCCAATACTTCTTTAACATCATGAATTTTTTCATCTTCGAATAAGCACCTCAACCAAAACTCCCAGTCCGAAGAGCTTTTATAGGACGTATTAAAAAGGCCGTATTTGTCGTGTAATGATTTTCTCCACATAGGCATACAATGGGGCAAATTGCCCTCCATCATCAAACTTTGCTTATCCATCTTGGGGTATAGTGTTTGTTGTTTCTGATGGGCTATGAAAGTGAAAATATTGTTATTAGACGAATTGTCATCGAAGGTTTCATTCTTAACGCGAGTGATAAAATTCTGACCATATGCTACTGCAACATCATCATGAGCATATAAATATTTGGCTAATACTTCTAAGTTGTCGAATCTTTTTCGATCGTCGCAATTGGCATTAACAATATATTCTCCTGTCGACATTTGAATGGCTTCGTTCCACACTTCATAAATACCGGGATCTTTTTCTAATCGTTGGTATACAATATTGTTTGGATACTTTTCTACATATTTTAGAATGACTTCTTCTTCGTAATCTTTTCCGGGGGGGTTTGCATTAATGATAACCCACTCACATTTCTCTTCAAAAATCGTCTGATTAGTAATATCCACCATAAATCCGTCGATGAAGTCGGCAGCGTCAAACACAGATGTGATAATGGAAATTTTAGGAAGTTCCTTAACCTCAACCGAAGTTGTTAGATAATCATAGTTTTCTTTTCCAAACATATGAATAATAAATTCCTCATGTCTTTTTTCCGGAGTAAATTCTTTTAAAATCCATTTTTGAAGCTTATTAGCATTCTTTTTAAATTGTGAATATTTGGTATAAACCTCTCGCAGGCGCCGCTTAAATGATGCTTCCCGAGGATAACACCAATTAGAATCCGCTTGAATAACTGTATCCCAAACTGCTTCTGGCTGTACGGGAGCGAGATCATATTCCACCGAGGCGAACATAGGTCTCTTTTTCCCGGAGGTTTTTCGTCTCGTATCGGGCATATACAAAAAATCACACTGACCAGACCAACCAGAAGCAACGACTGGCATAGCATGGCATGCTGCTTCGAAAAGAGGCAAGCCGAATCCCTCACCATGAGTTGTGGTGACAATTGCCTTAATCTTGGGATGAGTATAAAGAGCCGCCATTTCGCCGTCGGTCATATCGCCATGAAGGAGATAAACCTTGCATTTATGGTCCTCAAAATTATTGAGAATATGACGGACTTTATTTTCTGTATATTCCCTGTCAATGATACAATTATTCTTGATAGAAGTTTTAACGACGAGACCCACTTCTTGATCAAAATTTTCTTCAACAAACCATTTTATGGTATTCTCAAGATTTTTCCGGGGTCCAAATTGTGCCACACATAAAAAATTAAAATCATATTCTAAAGCTAAATCCAAACTTGAAGGCTCTTCTTTTCGAACCGAATAATTGGCCACGCCAATGGGGGTGGTACATTTTAAACTAACAGATTCAGGTGGATTTTGGGGATGCTTCTCGTCCAAATGCTCAAGGCGTTGTTTCGAGGTATAAACCGAGGATTCAAAAACATTCTTAGCGTGATTAGATACTACAACGATTCTGTCCATCAAGTTGGCTTTTTGTAGCCAAGCGGGGGATACCTTGGTGGTTTCTATTCCTGCCGTGTAGCCAATGTTGATGGGAGCCATATTTTCCCATTCATTTGGAATTGTAATTTGTAAACTCATATCAAAAAGGGAGGGGAGCGGCAGATTGCGTTTCTTTGCATCCTCCAACATATGTGCTGTGCGCTTAATATTCTGATCAATCCAATGACGTTCATCAGAGTCTCTAGCTACCCAACCCGTATGACCCCATCCGGTCGGAATGATAAAAATATCAAAGATATCTTCCCGAGATCGGAGGGCCCGAAGTGCAAAGCGCGCTTGTTCACCATATCCTGATTGAGAAAGGACGGGACCTCTCACTATTAATCTTTTTTTATTATTCATGTAATCTCCTTAAATTCCCAAGATTTATATCCCTTTCTATTTTCCCACGACCCATATTTTTCATGAATAGAATCCATTAATTTAATCCATTTAGTTTTAAAATTTTCAAAATTATAATTCATTAATACGTGTTGGCGACCTTTTCTGCCTATAATTTTTCTTTCCTCGTAACTCATCTTATACATTTTATGAAGGGCGGCAATAAAATCTTCTTTACAAATGCGATCTTCGTAAATATAGGGAACATGTTGCGATCCTATAATAGCTTTAGACGAAGGTTCTATTCCTACACCAAACCATTCCGATCCGTTCGTAACTTGTTCTTTGAGTCCGCCAGTCATATTGACAATTATTGGAGTTCCGCATGCTAAAGATTCCAAAGTTCCAAGCCCAAAACCTTCAGCATCTGAAATATTTATTGTACAGTCAGATATATTGTACATAATAGATAATGCTTCGGGGGGCACTTTTTTAGTGGAAAAGACAATACGACCATCCATTGCGCCTAAATTTTCCAGAATCGCTACCAAATCGGGCCCATTTGGGTCTTTGGGCTCTGTATGCATAATAAGCCGGACCTTTTCGGGGCCCACCTCTTCTGCGAATTCATTAAACCAGTACATAAGAGAACTGCTCATCTTACGTCTAGCATTTCTATTATTCCATATAAAAGTAAAACGCTGATCTTCTCCGAAGTGTTCCTTTTTGCGAATCTCGATTTCTTCATCGGACGCTGGTTTAAAAATCATTGAGTCCACTGCGTGAGGAAGATAATAGTTCTCTACTTCCGGAGAGACGGTACTAACAATATCATGAGTAACTTTCGAAATTGATGCAATTACGTCAGTAGAATCATAAAACTTTTTATTATAATTAGGATAGGGGTAATTATCCCACACATGGTAATATACCATAGGCATGTGTGGGCGAATCTCATTTTCCATTTGCCACAGCCATCCATAGAATCTAGGATCAGTCATAAACCATAAAATATCTGGTTTTTCATTGACCAAAAGAGACCGGACCACATCTGGGGTTCCGTATCCTTTAACTGGGATTACTACCCAATCGTCACCAAAACCCTCGATTTTTTGAGGAGTATAATCTTTGTGTTGTACGGCGCCGCCCAAGCAGACAAATTTATATCTACCAGTTTTAAGTAATGTCTCGATTACATATCGCGTTTGAGTACCGACTCCCGATGGGGCCATGGGGTGGTCTGCTAAAACTAAGACCTTAATTTTATCTGTCATTCTTTCCTCTCTAGGGACATTCTTTGGTTTTGTGAAATTCGCACTTTGCACATGCGGATCTATTCTTAATATATCTTTTTTTCTTAATATTGAAAAGAGCCATCTTCAAAAGCTTTAAAACATTTTCTTGTTTTTTGTTTGCGCTTGTAACACGAAAAATTTCTACTCGATCTTTTTTTGCTGTTCGTTTAAGAAGAGCAAAATAGGTTTCGATATCTTTTAAATCAATATTATGTTTTTGAGCAAAAAATATTTTATAGAGCGTCAATTGATAAGTAACCATAGGATCCGAGCGCTTACGAGCATCCCAGCCCCAAGAACACGACTTCCAATCAATAATATGATATTTTCCATCTGGTGTTTTGACGACAGCATCAATGTATCCTTTAAAGTTGAGATCTTCGCTCTCAATGGGAACCATTAATTGTTCCTCGGTAGAAAAAACTTCATACCCATCCTTGAAAAAAGCTTCCACGGCGGGCATAATTTCTGGTATAATATTAGTGCCCTGAACAATCATCTTCTCGGGTTTTTCGCGGAACTCTACACTATCATCCAGAGCTTCCAGGCAGCTAGCAAATTTTTCTATAAAATATTCCGCTGCTTCGAACTGTTCTTTTAATATTTTCTTTTCACAGACATCATGAATGGCAGTTCCGAAAGCGGTGTATTCATTACCAAGAAAACCCTTAAGTTTGTCGATATAAGTCAGTTTATGGTAGAAGGGGCAAAAATTCCAATTTTTCAATTCGGAAAAAGATATATGAGCCACAAGATTCTCTCAGTATTGTATTATAATATAACACACTTTTTATTCAATGTCAAGCTTTTTTTCTGCTTTTTTTATAATTGGAGAAGTTGTCTTCCTGGTGCGAGAAGTTCTCTTCCGTTTAGGCTTGACCTTGAGCTTCGGTTGCGATAACTCAAAAATAAATACTCCACTAGATCTTTCGGGCGTCCGGTTAGTAACTTTTACTGACTGAAGACATTTTCCATGTTTAATATTGTTTTCTTTTAAAATCTGGGTAATATCATTTAAATTTACCTTTTCTCGGTCGGTCCAGTCTTTAACATTACGGGGAACCGACACCGTAACAAACAATTTTCCTTCTCTTTCTTCAATTTCAAATTTCATATCTCGTATAATTCCTCTATTTTTTTATATAATTCGGGGCAACAATCATGCAGAACTTTCCTGTCATCAAGAAAAAAATGTTCAAATCCATTGGCAAAATATTCCCGCAAAGATGTGGCAGCATATGCTGATACAAATAATCCATAAGAAGAAACAATAAAATTTAGACGATCATAACCTACAGTATGATATAAATAGTCATCCATTTCTTGTGAATCTTCTGGATTTCGAAAGGCGCGTTTGTCGGGATTAAGTCCTTCTGAATCTAAAATTTGATATAGATGCATTCTTTTCGAGAAAAATTCTTTTTCTATTCTTTTATCACCATAAATTATACCTCCATATGGGGTCTCTAGTGAGTGGGCCACTTCGTGGACTATATCATCTAACATATCTTCTAAATTATCTTGATCATTACTGACATAGATAGCGCCATCTTTAAACATGGCATTAATATCCCTATCTTGGAACTCATCAAAAAAACCAATAAAAATAGAATCTACCTCAGATAAAAGATGAAAAGGAATAGAGGCCTCAAGTTGTTTCATAACCTCTCCCAGATCTATATTATTAATTAATTGGTCCTTTACATAAATTTGCATTTTTTCATTTAAAGAATATTCGTTGTGAGCATGAGCACTCGCCCGAGCGGATTCCGAAAGGTGCCTCATTAATGTCTCATTCTTGAATATCATTTATTTTATCGCCTAATCCTTGTTCATACCCTCTCATGAAATTTTCTTCTGCTAGGGCGAAAATGATTTCGGGAAAATCATCCGCTAATACATTGATAATCATTTCTACAGTAACACCTGCATCGTCAGGGTCTAGTTTTTCTCCCACATATTCCACAATATATTCTTTTAAAGGGGTTGTTTTTTCAATTTTGGTTTCCAATAATTCTCGCTCATTAAACATATTATTATCCTTTATACTAAATATAACATACAATTACTTTATTGTCAAGTAAAAAACTATAATAGTTTAGCAGCCAATGTAGCAATTTTAGAACGTTCGCCTTTGCGTAAAGTCACATGGCCCGTCAAAGTAGATTTTTTAAATCGTTCCGCTGCGTGGGCCAAACCATTAGAAGTTTCATCAATGTATACATTATCAATTTGTTCTACATCTCCCGTTAGAACAATTTTTGTTCCTTCCCCGGCGCGCGTGATAATGGTTTTAATTTCGTGCATAGTTAAATTTTGAGCCTCGTCAATAATGATAAAAGCATTAGAAATAGAACGTCCTCGGATATAAGTGAGAGCCTCTAGTTCAATGATCCCTTGATCCATATAGTCCTCTAGGGTTACTCTATCATTCCCCATTAGATACTGTAAATTATCCTGAATGGGCATTAGCCAGGGCCTCATCTTTTCTTCCATTGGGCCCGGGAGAAATCCGATATCTTTTCCCATCGGTTGAACTGGGCGTGATACTACTAATTTCTTATATACTGGGGTAGACCCATCTGAAAAAGGATCTTTTAAAACCTGAGAAATACCAGCAGCTATAGCGAGAAGAGTTTTTCCCGAGCCAGCTTTCCCCACTAAACTTATTAAGGATATGGTGGGATCCAACAATAAATCTAAAGCGAAAGCTTGTTCTTTATTACGCGCTTTTACTCCCCAGATTCCCTTGGATCCTAGTTCTTGGATTTTTTTCAAAGGTTTCTCTTGTGAACAAAAACGAGCTAATGCGGTCTTTTTTTCATTAGAAGAAGAGACCAACATTATAAATTGATTATTAAATATACGATGACTATGATCTAAAAACACATCTTTTTCTGCGTAAAATTGATCAATTAGTTGTTCATCTACGAGAATCTTTTGAAACCCAGTATATAAAGATTCATGATTAGTTACTACTTGATTGAGAGTATATCCCTCGGCCGGGAGACCTAACGAATCGCAAATGACTCTCATATTAATATCCCGGGAGACCATAATTGTTTTGCGTCTTCCGTTTCTTCGGTTTTCGCTAATAGCCGAAGAAATTATAATATGATCAGGAACTGAAAGATCTAAATCTTCGGGCCAAACATCAGGATCGTTTCCCACGATCTTTAAGATTCCTTTGCCTCGGGCGATACGGACACCCTTTTCTAAATTACCCCTGACTCTTAAAGAATCCAAAGTTCGAATAATTTTGCGCGCATTTGCGCCTACTCCATCTTGACGTTTTTTATGTTGATCTATTTCCTCTAATACTTTTAAAGGAAGAATAATATCGTTATTTTGATATTGGTATATACAATTCGCATCAGTTAAACATACACTTGTATCGAATACATAAGTTTTCTTAGCCATTAATTTTCCATCTATAAATAGTCCGAAAGTTGAGAAGGATTAGATATCATTTAGAATTTCCTCCTTCTTAACCCAAACAACAGTTTCTATTCCATGAGAAGCGACCAAGCTTTGTACGCTTGAGGCTTCCACCAACACAGCCAACAATCCATCATTAGGACATCTCCAATTTTTAATTTTAACACTTACATCTTCTTCGAAATAAGAAGAATATTCTTCATCAGTGGAGGGATATAATAGATCGTTGGGCCCATTTTGAGATAAATAGCATACCGTTCCTTCCTTAACATATTTCATTCTAACCTCCACTTAAAAAATACTCCCCCAGCACCAATTCGATACCATGATTCTATCATACCCCTACAACTTTGCTGGATGCAAATTTTCACACCCGTGATGGATGCTTGGGCTAAGTAGTCATCGGTTCCCTTCAGTTGATGGCCTGCAACTTGTTGAGGCGCGTGCCACGGCGCCACTGGATCGGGAGTTAGCATAATGGTAGCCGAAGAGGGACTCGAACCCTCACGCTCTTTTGAGCAACGGATTTTAAGTCCGTTATGTCTACCAATTCCACCATTCGGCCTCAATTGTAACTCTTTAATGAGACGCCGAAATATTCTTCAACCGCCTCCCTAACAATCGAGGCGCATGGTCGTCTTTGTTTTTTGTATTTATGATATTCAATAACATAAGAATGTGGGATTACATACATTATCCCATAGGGGGCTTCCATCATTCCTGGTTCCATTGAACATCTTCCAACTCCCGCATTTCCGGGATTAATAATATCATCTTCGTGTATTATAGGTTCTTTCACTATGTATAAAAACCAATTCATCTCATATGTAACTATGAGGCCAATGGCCCTTTATCCATCAAATTTATTTTTGTATCCGCGATACGCTGCGGCCGCTAATATCATACCTGCTATTAAAGACCAATAACTAATATGGGCTGCCAGATTAATTGCTTTTCGTGTCTTATCCAATTTGGTGTAGATCCTTTGTTTTTTCTACCAATTCGGAAGAAGATTGAATTTTTTGGCCGCCAATGTTCCACAGCATTTGGATTCCCAGTTCTTCGCAAATAATCTTTTCAGGCGTATTCTTATCATTACGATCGCCGCCATTAGCAAAGAAGGTTGGCTTGTGCATCCTTAAGGCCGAGCACACCGTACCATCTTCATCGTCTACTGATACCACATCAACGACACCTTTGATGGACATTAAGATTTCCCTTCTTTCATGAAACCCCATAAAGGTGTATCCCTTTTTACGGAATAGCCATTCATCTGAATTAGCTACCACGATTACATCTCCGAATTGTGCAGCATCGATAATCATGCGTACATGACCTACATGAATGGGGTCGAATCCCCCACTAACCATAACTGTTTTTTTACTCATCTCTATCCTCTAGATAATCTTGAATTTTTAAAATTTGGGCGCCATCTGGGATCCCATAGGCTGCGGACATGACGCACCACGTAACCACCGAAGCGATTACTGCTCCAAAAACAGTTCCCAACCCAAACATAATATATCCAAAAAAGAATTTCTTAATATATTTGAGAAAGGTACTCATTTTAAGCTTTCCTGTTTTTAGACTTTCGTTTCGCGGCTCTACGCTGCTTGTTGGTAAGAGGCTTCTTGTTGGCCCTTGTTTCGGCCATAATATTCAGAAGGCGCTTGCGCTCCTTCTTGGCTCCTTCCCCAATCCCAAGTCGATTGTCTAGAACAACAATCTGCTGGAAAGGGCTTAAAGTTTCGCGGTGAGCTTGTCGCTCTTCGCCTTCTTCTCGTCGCTGGGCGACGGTTTTTGGATGTGCGTTTGGACGTTTCATTCCTTCTCCTATACTATATAATATAACATATTTTTACTCATCTGTCAAGGGTTTTCGGTAAAAAGAAATTTTTATTCTTTCAAAAAATTCTTTAACCTTACTATACCATCTTCAATTTCAACATAAGTCGCGTGCTGAACCCAATCTCCAGTATTAACATATGTTTTTAAATTTTCATCTCCGTCTATCCATATCAAAACTTCGGGGATATGCATATGACCAATGATAAGGACATCTACATCGTTATTTTGATCTACAATATCCCACACTCTTTTAAGTTTTCTTTTCTTGAGTCTGAAGTTTGTGAGCCACTTAGACAAATTAAAATTAAAAACACGCTCCATGATATCCTGGAATAATGAAATAAATTTCATTAGCCCCCTGTAACGGAGGATCCCGTTTTCATATTGGTCTCCGTGTTCAATACGAAATTTGCGGCCGGCCTCTTCAAATTCATAGAGGTCACAAATTTTAATATTTAAAAAATCAGTCCCTATAAAACCTTCTAGGGCCCGGTCGTGATTTCCTATCACATAGATCACTTCTTTTTTATAGTCAATAGCCTTGAGAAGATCTGCTGCTTTTTTAGTAAAAGAGGGGATTTTGAGAAACTCAATTATATCTCCATTCAATATTAATTGATCATATTCTTTAGAACGCAGAAGATTCAAAAGTTGTTGTTCTCTACAAAATTGAGATCCAATATGCGTATCCGATATGATCAATCTTTTCAATTATTATTCTCTATTATCTTGGGTATAGATTACTATAGTATCCAATCCACTATATTTAGCCGGAATAGCTTCCCTTAAAATGGTAGCGTTTTTATCTCCCTCGACATAGAAATGGATACATTTTCCACCTTCGCCGCTTGCGCCGACTGTTATCTTTATCTCGTCGCCGCGCGGTAAAAGATCGTCAAACGACTCGTGTGCTAACGATACAATTTCAGCTGGTGACATATATTGAAGAACTTCTGGGCCCATTATTTTATCCTGTGAA
>Ga0209128_1000601_pt1 | contig 26653 bp, 24 predicted proteins | sample ETNvirnome_6_100_FD_184072 | JGI IMG/M metagenome (GOLD analysis project Ga0209128, IMG submission 184072) | Marine viral communities from the Pacific Ocean - ETNP_6_100 (SPAdes) (version 2) | ecosystem: Environmental > Aquatic > Marine > Oceanic | place: Pacific Ocean | collected 2013-06-19 | reverse complement strand
TCTCTTGATCTAGTACATATAAGTGAATATATATTCATATACTATAATATATAAGTTAGGACGCTAGTTTATGGAAAAAGAACAATTATTAGACGAATTTAAGAGGTGCGCTGAAGACCCCATTCATTTTATGTCAAAATATATTAGGGTAACTCACCCTGTTCGGGGACTTGTTCCATTTAAGTTGTATCCTTTTCAACATAGAATAGTTAACTGTTTAGAGGATAATAGATTTAATATCCTCAGAAAGTTCAGACAGGCTGGCTGTACTACTATTGCGGCTGCATACTCTTTGTGGATGATTATTTTTCAGAAACATAAGCAAGTTGTCATTCTTTCAAAAGGAGACACAGAAGCTACAGAGGTGTTGGATCGCATCAAACTAATGTATGACGAGCTTCCTGGATTCTTAAAACCAGGAATTACTGATGATAACAAACATACACTTAAACTAAAGACTGGCTCCGTGATCAAATCCAGACCTTCTGGAAAGCAATCGGGTAGATCTCTTGCAGGATCCTTCTTGATTATTGATGAAGCTGCTTTTATTGAGGCTATTGATACTATTTGGGCTGCTGTTTATCCTATTATTTCTACTGGAGGTAGAGCTTTTGTTCTTTCTACTGTAAACGGGGTCGGAAATTGGTATCATGATGTTTATGATGCCGCAGTTAACGGAAAAAACTCTTTTAATCCAATAGATATTCGCTGGCAGGAGCATCCCGAGTATTCCTACAACGAGAATTATTCTCACTTGTATAAAGAAATGGAGAAAAAGGGATTAGATATTTATAAGTGGGAGGATACCACTAGAGCTAACATGCCCATAAAGCAGTGGTTACAAGAATACGAATGCTCTTTCCTAGGCACAGGTGATACTTATGTTGATGGTATGGTCCTCAAAGATATTTCTAACCAAACTAGCGAGGAATATTACACTAAATACAACAATAGAATGCGTGTTTGGCAAGAACCCCATCCTCAGTACTCATATCTAATTTCATGTGATACTTCCTTAGGGCGGGATCGGGATTATTCAGCATTTCATGTCATTAATCTCTATAATGGTCAACAAGTAGCCGAGTTTTATTCTAATAAAACCGCAATTAATGATTTTGCTCAAATTATTGCTAATGAAGGTATGCTATATAACATAGCTCATGTTATTTGTGAGAGAAATACTATCGGAAATAACCTAATTGATTGGCTCTATAATATTTATGAGTATGAAAACCTGTGGTCTGATGAAAAGGGCGATATTGGTTTTCAAGTGACAGCAAAAAATAGAGACAGCATTCTGGCAGACATGGAAGAAGCTTTAAGAACGGATTTAATCAAAGTTAATTCAACAAGAACTTGTGATGAACTAATGACATTTATTATTACAGAAGGTGGAAAGGCGCAGGCTGAGAAAAATCATCATGATGATCTCATTATGAGTTTAGCTTTAGCGGTACATGGATACAAACACCTGTTGGATACTACTCCAATTGAGTTTGTCTCTAAAATTCCGCACAAAGATACTCCTGTTATGCCTTCAAAGAATTATACCGCAAATCTTAAAGATGCATATGGGCGAATGACCAAGGAAGATTATAAATGGCTGATGAAATAGAAAAACAAAAACCTTTAGAGGAGGGTTATACCGAATTTGGTGGAACTACTGCGGGTCAAGTAAGTACTTCTTATATTCCAACGGGGCCTATAGGTAGATTCTTCGCTAAATTCTTTGCTACAAAAGCTCAAGCGCAAGCCGTGAAACTCATGGATGCAGGAACTGCGATTCCTGCTGGTGGGGATACCATAATTTCTACGGATGTTATTAAGGATACTAATGATCAAGCTCCTGCTATAGGTGGAATTTCGAGAAACCCCATATTACCTCAACTAGAGCTTAATAGGCGTAGACGATATAAAGAATACGAAGAAATGGATGAGTACCCTGAGATCGGGGCTGCGTTTGATATATATGCAGACGACTCTTCCCAAAGAGGTCCTAGGAACGAAAAGTGGACTATTAAATCAGAAAGTTCTATGGTAGTTGATGAAGTAACCACACTTTTTGATAATATCAAGCTAGAAACTTTTTTATGGGATATTATTAGAAATACTGTAAAGTATGGAGATTGTTTCACTGAATTAATTCTAGATGTTAATAGTCCTCAAGAAGGTATCAAAAAGATTAAAATTTTGAACCCAAATTGGATATTGCGAGTTGAGAATGAGTTTGGCTACCTTAAAAAATTCATGCAAGAAATTCCCAACAATGAAACTTTTAGCTATGGAGTCGGACCAGCCGCAGAAAACCCAGTAAAGTATATTACATTGGATAAGAATCAAATTGTTCATTACAGACTTCACACTTCGGACCCCCTATTCTATCCATATGGGAAATCTATTGCGGCTATGTGCCATAGAATCTTCAGATCCTTAAAGATGATGGAAGATGCTATGATGATCTATCGCCTTTCTCGCGCACCTGAGAGAAGAATATTTTATGTGGACACAGGCAATCTCCCTGCAAGCAAAGCTGAGATGTTTATTGAACGCTTAAAAGAGAAGTTTAAGAAAGAGAAGTATTACAATAGTCAGAGAGGTACTGTAGATGCTAGATTTAATCCAATGTCTATGGACGAGGACTTCTTTGTTCCAAGTAAGGGTGGAAAGGGTACTAAGATTGATACTTTACCTGGAGCGCAAAATCTAGGGGAGATTGAGGATGTCATGTACTACAGAGATAAGTTACTGGCTTCACTTAAAATTCCTAAAGATTATATTGTAGAGAAGGATAAATCCCCAGAAAGAAAGGCTAACCTTTCTCAGCTTGATGTTAAATTTTCTAGAACTATTCATAGAGTCCAACTCAATGTCCAAATTGGATTAGAGAATATGGCAAAACGCCACCTTCAATTAAAAGGATTTCCTGCCGCTTTAATTAAAAAATTAAAAATAGTTCTTCCTGAGCCATCAGATATGTCGGCAAAAAGAAAGCTTGATCTAGATGAACAAAAGACTAGAGTTATTCAGGCTGTTCAGCAACTACAATTATTTCCTAAAGATGAGATATATCGTGAATACTATGATATGGACGATGAGGAAATTGAAAGAATGAAATCTGAAATGGAAAAAGAGCAAGAAGAAAATATGGAAAAAGAGGCTGAAGCAGCCGCTATGGGCATTGGCTCCGCTGGCGCGGGAGCCCCTGGCGGGGCTCCTCCTGGAGGTGGACCAGGATATGGTGAGGCTGGAGGTCAAGAGCCAGCAGAAAATACACCACCGACTGCTAATGAAAGTATCATTAGTAATTTAGAATTTGTAAGAGATAATATTGAGACAAATGATGATAAAAAGGAAATCCTTTCTAGAATCATAGAGAAACAGGAGAAAAAAGCTAATAGTATTATTGATTAGCTTGCATATATAAAACAAGAGGCACATGGAGAATTATTATGTTTTCACAGTTATTTGAAGAGAGAGACAAAACCATTTCACTATTAGTGAAACTAGGAGATTGTATTGGAAGATCGTTACGAGAAAATATCACTTTATTTTCTATTGATAGCCACAATTCTACAGTTACTTATTTAACTGAAAATAATAAAGTAATAAGTGGTAATTATAGCACCGATAAGGATGTTATTCTCAATAATATAAATATTCAAGAATCCTCTGTCTTTAGTGATGGAGATGTTTTTGATAATTTTATAAGTGAAAAAATTCATAATTTTGTCGAGGGGATTTACTATGGGGAATACGGTTCTGCTGAGAACTCGTTCTCTGATGTATTATCTTTATGGGAGAACAGATTAAAATTAGACTCCCTTCAACATAAACTAATGGAAAAAACTCATAAATTAGAAAAAATAGAAAAAATTATTGACTCCGAAGAGTTTTCTAAAATAGAAGAAGTAACTCCTCAAGTGATAGCTTTTTTACAAGAGAATTATGAGAAAATTATGAGTGTTCCTGAAATAAAGAACGCTGTAACTTTGTCCAATGCGGTCTCTACAGCGTTTAGTTTTCCAAGACTTTCTTATGAGGACTTAGTAGATAACAAATCTTATATTCTTAAAGAAGGAACATCATCTTCTATTTATGAAATGATTTGTCGTCAGGAACTTGTAAAAAAGGAACTTATTGAATCAAAGAAAGAGTTTAATGTTATTTGGGCTACAAACTCTAGTGTTAGAAAACTTGCAAGTATGATCTTTGAAAGTGATGAAAAAATTGTAGGAGCATTGGCTGAATCGTTAAAAGAAGTTCCTTATATTGCTTTAGCGTCAAAAAAATCACTATTTAATACCTTTAAAAATTGTTTAGCCAACATAGATGGTATTGGTGTAGATGACAAAGATATCCAACAGTACTCTTCTAAAATTTTTGAAATTAAAAAAGAAGTGAAGGAAGAATTGATTGAGACTATTAATGAGAAGTATGGAGTGAATATTCAAAATATACAAGAACCTGCATCTTTTAAAAGTTTAATTAATACTCAAATTGTTATTTTTGAGGCCCTTTCTAGATTATCTTCTAGTGGATCAGTTCTTAAGCAACTATTCTCTGAAATGGGAGATTCTTTAAAGGGTAAGTCTGGGGTGGAATGTATTGATTTAAATGAATATATTTACCATGTATTTTCTCAAGCGGGGTATGTTGATATTTTAGAGGAAGCTACGAAAACATCATCTAAAGTTGATTTTAAAAGACTTTCTAAAAATCTTGGGGATGCAAAAGAATTAATAGATTCTTTAAAGGATACGGTTAAAGCTAATACAGATCAAGAATACCCTTCTGATGAGAATGTAAACAAGACTGCTATGGCTGCTGGGGAGAAGGGAGGAAAGGCTGCTGAAGCTGAAGTTGCTGCTGCGAAGGGAGATAAGAACCTAGCCAAGGCGGCGAGTGCAGAAGCATCACAAGAGACTCCTCCTGAAGAAGAGCCAACACCCCCAATGCCCGAGGAGCCTGTTCCTGAAGACGAGGCAGTAAGTAGTCTTTCTGATTTAGAAAACATGGTCGATGATATTGCGTCTGAACTTGGAATGGGAGATAAAGAGGAGAAAGAATAATGACTAACGATCTTGTAACAGGACAAAGAACTTTTTATCTTGGAGTTTCTGGTTTAGTAAATGAAAGTATCACTGAAATTCCCTTTAGAGATTCAGCAGGAAATGATATTAAATGTAGTTACTTCCGTATTACGGGAAGGGGAGCGGGTGATGTTGAACATGCTACGGCAGTAGTAGCTGAACTTAGTGGGGTTTCTCATACAGGAAATATGGTTACTGATACTCTAAGTGCAGTCCAAGCGGCTGTTCCAGGAAAGGGCATCTGCGGTGTTGGATTTGTTGGGGCTTTGGGTCCAGGCGAGGCTGAGTGGCATGGGTCTAATGGACAAGTTTGTACTGGAATAAAAGTAAAAGTTCAAACCGAATCTGGTGCGGGTGTGCTTATAGGTGTCACTTACGGAAACTTGTTCCCATTAAATAGTCTTCGCTTAGAACAATCTTATGATGCAGGAGTCTAAAGGGCACCTAAGGATTTTCTATGGCAGAGCTTTCAGCAACAAATCTGGTCTTAATAGATTTAGATCCCGATAGTGGAGATCCATCAGGTCTAAAGGTTGGGCTTGTAGGGGATACTATTGCTAGTAGTACCCTTACTAGAAATATTAGAAATGTTGTTAGTGCTGTGGAGGATACTTCAGCTACTTGGGATGAGGGGGGAGATCCTTCAGCGGCAGGGTTTGAAAACTGGAATGACACCTCTACTGTAGTAGCTGCTAGTTCCGATGATTGGAATCAATCTAGGGATAGAGTAAAGGACTCCTCTAATGCTTGGGATGCTGGAGGAGATCCCTCCGCAGCAGGGTTTGAAAACTGGAATAGTACATCTGCTACTTTAAATGCATTTTCTGGCTCAGTTGAAACTAGTACAGCCACTCTTGATACTAGTACGGATGCCTTGAATGCATTTTCTGGCTCAGTCGATACTAGTGTAGTTGATCTTGATACTAGTACTGATGCCTTGAATGTTTGGTCAGGTTCAGTTGATACTAGTGTAGTTGATCTTGATACTAGTACGGATGCCTTGAATGCATTTTCTGGTTCGGTAGAAACTAGTACAGCCACTCTTGATACGGATATTACTGCTATTGATACTAGAGTAGGTACTGTAGAAGGCCAAGTTCCTTCTGCTGTAGGCTTTGCTAACTGGAACCTCATTTATGGCGATAGAGCTAATATTTTAACCACTTCTGCCGATGTTGTTGCTATAGGAGGTCCTTCTGCTGTAGGCTTTTCTGACTGGGATAGAACCAGGGATTATGTAACTCAGGCTTCTACTACTATTGGAAATACTAGTACTTTTGTTTTTGATGGTTCAGGATCTCTAGTAAATGCATCATCTGTTTTTGAAGGTTTTTCTGGCTCAGTTGAAACTAGTACAGCCATTCTTGATACTAGTACGGATGCCTTGAATGCATTTTCGGGCTCCGTGGATACTAGTACAGCCACTCTTGATTCGAATATTACTGCTATTGATACTAGAGTAGGTACTGTAGAGGGTCAAGTTCCTTCAGCAGTAGGATTTTCTGACTGGGACAGAACTAGGGATTATGTAACTCAGGCTTCTACTACTATTGGAAATACTAGTACTTTTGTTTTTGATGGTTCGGGATCTCTAGTAAATGCATCATCTGTTTTTGAAGGTTTTTCTAGTACCGTAGAGGCTAGTACAGCCACTCTTGATACTAGTACGGATGCCTTGAATGCATTTTCAGGCTCAGTTGAAACTTCTACTACTACTATTGATGGTAGAGTAGTCACTGTAGAGGCCCAAGTTCCTTCTGCTACAGGCTTTGCAGGTTGGAATAGTACAAAAACTACAGTAGATGCTGGAGCCTCTAACTGGGACGCTGCGTATAGTACGGACTTGTTTCCTTCAGCAACAGGTTATTCAGACTGGAATGATGCCGCTACTTGGGCTAATGTATCAAGTACAAAGTCTTTAGGAGGTACTGCTCCCGCTGCTACAGTATCTGCAATTACAGTAAGTGCTTGTCCCGTTCCCGCTCCTTGGGCTTATTTAAGAATAACTGTTGCTGGTACAGATGCTGAACAAAATGATTATTATATAGGTTCTGGGGTTGCTGAGAGTCCATCCGATCCTACAGTAGCGGTTACAGCGATAGATTCTGAAGAGATTAATTGGGATAGTACTTATCCATATTTTAATATAGTAAACGCTGGATATTATCATGTTAGTGTCCAGGCAAGTTTTCTGGTTGATGCCAGCCCAACGACTATTACACTAACACTAGCGACCAATACAGGTTCCCCTGGATGGGTTGACACAGATCTAACTCAAAGAGTACAAGTTATTAGACAGAATATTGACCCTCAGGACCAAGTTATAGAGTGGATGGGATACTTAGCTGCTGGAGTTAAGCTTCTTTGCCATGTTGAAGTGGGGGGGAGCAATAGTGCCGCATCTAGGATAGGAACCAGCTTTAGTGTAAGAAGAATAAATTAAAGGAAAAACCTAATGACACAAGAAAGAAAAACATTTATAACAAAGGACACTCTAATGCCATTAGGTATGGTACTCGCTCTCTGTGGAGGGGTGGTCTGGATAAGTACTCAGCTTACTAATATTAACTATAAGCTGGATATGTTGGAAGGGAAGCTGGAGGATCAGTGGACCAAGAGAGATATGGAAAACTGGGGTCTTAAACTAAAAATGGGAAACCCCGATATAACAATTCCCAACTTGGAGAACTAATATGAAGTATTTAACGAAAGAGAACATTTTACTTGCTATGGTGGGATTTTTATTCCTTGTGCAAGTTAATGATATGAGAAAGGATCGTGACCGCTCTGGGAGCAAGCGTGGTGCTATTATGGAGCGTATGCGTGGATCGGATCGTGGCGAGTGGGGAGCCCGTATGGGGCGAATGAAGAAGGCTGAAGAGGTCGTCTTAAGCGAGAATTGCTGCGAGAAGGAAAGCTAGTCGAGCATATGATTTTGTTTTAACTTCCGTATGATTCTTAAGGTGTAATTCTCTTTAAGATTCGTTGCGGAAGTTATTACATTTTTCAGTTGGTTTAGCGTATCTTCGTTCACTTTAGGAGATTTTAAAATAAATTTAATTTCTTCTATAATTGTCTCTAATTGCTTTTTCTCTTCAGGAGAGATTTCCGTCTCTTTTTTTCTAATATCGTGGGATGTTCTCATAGTATTCTAACCTCATGTCCTTCATTTTCGTAGTGTTTTTTGCGCTCCAAAGAATGTTCACGCAGGTATTTTTCCTTATCTAGGAAATCATACACAAAAACCTCGGTTTTTCCTTTTGATTTGCGAAGAGCCCTTCCTAACGCTTGGATGGTAGCTATCTCCGACTTCATACCTCTGGCATTAATAAAGTGCGTTATTTCCTCTATATTTATACCAGTCTGGAGGATTCTCGTCCCAATAAGGATGCTAGACGCTTTTCTTCCCCTAAAGTGAGATATAGCCTTATACCGCTCTCCAAGGGAGTCCCCTCCCACAAGAAATTTGCTTGATTTTCCAAGTAAGTTTTCCAAGGCTCTTCCATGATCAAGCGATTTGGTAAGTATAAGGATACGGGCTCTAGAATGTTTGTTTTTAATATCATCTACTATTTCTCTTATTATTTTGTTTCTAAGGTCGTTATCAACGATATACTGCTCATACACATCTAAATAGGATAAATCCTCATCAGCCCCACTTGCTGAATATGATCTGTCAACTAATTGAATGATAGGTCTTGCCAATTTTCCTGACTCCACTAGATCTGAAGTTTCAACTATTTCCCAAACCTCTCCGAGTGCCCCCTCTAGATTATATCTAGGTATCTTGTCCTTAGGAGGAGTAGCAGTAAATCCTAAACGAATTTTTGCATTAGGAAAAGATCGTATGGCAGCCAAAGTTGTTTTTCCGTTAGCAAACTCATGACACTCATCTACCATTAGAACTTCAGCCTCTTTAAGATGAGTATCCAGAATCTTTTCAATACTTTGGACCGTACAAAGCATAATATCTCCATACTGATAACCTTCACCATAACATAGGCCAACATTATCAATTCCGCAGGTATCAGTAAAAAATTTATAAGTTTGTGTAAGGAGTTGTTTCGCATTGAACAATAGTACCATTTTTTTGTTAGTCCAAGCTTTGGCTATTGCAGCCATAATTAAGGTTTTGCCTGAGCCTGTGGGGGACTTAACTATCCCTCTCTGACAACCTAAAGCTTTTTTGATAAGTTTTTCTTGATAATCATAAAAGGAAAATTGTTCGATATCATAAGAACTATGCGTAATTTGTTTTTGGTAAGCATATTCTAGTTCTGGAGTACATTCAATTTTTTCTAGATCTTTTAACAATCTAGGTAATAAACCTGTTCTGAATATACCTGACCTAGATATAAAGTGCTGCTTTCCATCCCAATTTCTACGCTTGTATGCCATAGAATATTCGGCTCCAGGCACTTTGAATGAATATAAATCATAGAGTGCTTGAAATAATTTAGGATTATCCGTCTCTATCCTGGAATTTGCAGTATTTATATGTATTTTCACTATACTATAATAGTATATTACATACCCGTTTGGAGATTATAAAATGCAAAAAACTAGTCCTGCTGTTAGTGCAGCTAAAGAAAAAATCGTAGAAGAGATTCTTAAAGATTTACCTGTAGACTCTTCTATTGAGGTAGATCTTCCGTCAGAGAATAAGGTTTATACGCTAGAGGATCCTGCGGCTCCCATCACTCTGAGGCCGATGACCTTTGAGGATGAAAAACAGATCGTTAATGCAAAAAAGGAGCAAGATCCTGTTAATATTATTTTACAAAGGTGTTCAACTAATATTAATATTTCAGATCTGCTTTCAATAGATAAATTATATCTTATAATGAAACTAAGAGAAATTTCTTATGGAGATGATTATAACACTTTATTGATTTGTTCATTCTGTAAGGAAGAGATTCCTACCACTGTCAAATTATCTGAGTTAAATGTGAACCCAGTTCCAGACGATTTTGTTGATCCTATAGAAGTTACTCTCCCCTCTATAAATAAAACCTGTAAAGTAACTCTTCCAAGGGTTAGAGATGAAAAATTATTAACGGATGTTGGAAAAACTTTGGATGAAATTTGGAGGTTTGTTGTAGAAATTGATGGTCAGACAGATAAATCTATAATTGCTGCTGTTTTGGATAAATTACCGATTAGGGACATGAAAACTATTCTAAACTCTATGAAGACTGAATTTGGTGTCGATACCAAAATTAAATTTGGGTGCAATAATTGCAAGGAGGTTTCGGTAGTAGACCTCCCAATCGACGCAAATTTTTTCGATGTGAGCTAGAAGAAGTAATTGATGTAGACAATCTTCTTCTAGAAGCCTATATATTAGTAAAGAGGGCTCATTTCACCTATTCGGATGTAAAAGGAATGACCCGAACAGAAAGGACCGTATTCCTTAAATTACTGAAAGATGAATTAGAGCGAGAAGATAATGCAATTAAACGGAGTAGAACTAACTGAAAGATTTAACAGGCCAAGTGTAGCTGGTAAAGTGGCTCTAAGAGCTATGTTTTTGAATGATGGTCAGTACCAAGATCCTTACGATATAAGTGCATGTACCGTTTTTACAAAACTCGCTAATGCAACTCCCGATACGATAGTAAACTCTGATGGAATAATAAAGAGTGATCAACCAATTAGTTCTGTTCTTATGAGCTTTGGTGTTTCTGGGGAGGCTGGAACTGAGCATGACGGACAACCAGGAAGAACAACTAGCGAAAATACTGATTGGATGGCAGATACTTTATATGGGCCAGAACCATATGCCAGTGGAATTTATCAAACTGGGACGGGGCAATATGTTGCAGTTTTAGATGGTTCAATTGCCTTGTCTGGTGGCTACAATATGCATTCTGCCTTTTTCAAAGGAACTACCATAGCAAACGATGCCACTTCAGTCCAAGACTATATTGATGTTTGGACTGTCAAGATGACTGCTACATCCGAGTATCAATTATTTATAAATGAATTTAAACTTGATAATGATGCTTGGGTCTCTCTTACTCAGCCACTTCTTCTTAGCACTAGCAACAGACTCGTAAATAAGCATGTAACTTTAGGATCTATTGTAAACCTGAAGGTTACTACTGATCTCACAGTTCAGAACAGAGATCTAGATTCTTCAGTAAGAAATATAATTGAAAGTTACGGAATTGATAATGCGTTCTTTAAGATTCAAAAAGTAAATGAGGGGACAACGAGCCTTCCTTCTCTAGAGACTGTATTTGATTACAGGAATGTGGATCAAATAACTTCTGATAATACTATGATTTATAGTTTTAATGTCGATAACTGGCTTACTACCGCAGCATTACAAGGTGGAGGTGTGGGCACTTTCGCTTTAACAGCTAGTTATACCTTTTTAGGAGAAACTATCACAACTAAGCCTCTTTACTTCACGATCAGCTAAAATTAATCCATCTGAGCTTTGATCTGATATTCGAAATCGTAGAAGGTAGCTTTCTCTGCAATCCATTGATGTAGGTCTTCTCCTGCAACATGAGCCTCATTCCAGTCTTTAAACCCTGATGGAGGAGGGCACACGGAAAAGATGTCCATCCTGAGTTCTTTTCTTAATCTATCAAATTTACTGATACCTCTTTCTCCCGCAGCGTCATTGTCATAACCCAGGACTAGCTCTCCTTTAAAGGTAGAGAGTATCTCTGCTTGTCTACGGCTAATCGAGCTTCCAATAGTAGCTGTAGCATTTACGCCTTGAAGTTGTAGAGATTTAGCGTCGAGGGGTCCTTCACAAATTACTACGAAATCAGCATCCTCATCGTAAGGATACAGAATATCTGAGGGTTTGGCAGCTATGTCTGTAGAGGGGTTTAGATACTTAGGCTTCTCATCGTAAATTGCTCTGCCCTGGAAATAATAGACTGTATCCAGGTTTTTGAAGGGGATGATGATTCTATTCTTAAATCTGCCCGTTCTGCATAGGTAGAAGGGATCTTTCTCTTCATGCACTACATCAAACAAATTCCTCCCAAACAAAAAGCACCAAGCATCCTGCATTAATTTATCCTCGCTGCCTACGGAATTGATTGTGATTGGCTCTAGCTTAGAGGTATCAATTTCGTCATACTTGGGATCTTTAAGCACCTGATGTTCTTCGCATACATCTTGGTAGTCGAAGTTTTTATATATAATTTGCTGCTCGGCGCGAAAATAAGTGAGATTTTCTATCTCTGCGTAGAGTCTCACGAAATTACCGGATCGTCCAGTCTTAAAGCATTGCCATAGACCACTATCTATATTAATGCTCATGTGCCTTTTCCAGTCGTTATCTACGAACACAGACTCCATGATAAACTCGCTTCCAGCAGCAGATAGTTTACCTTTATCGCTGAAGTTGCGGGTAATGTAGTCTTTAATAAAGTGAGGTGCTATAATGTACATAAAAACAATATCTGAATCAAAATTCCAAACTTTTAGGCAATGCCAGTTGAAGTATCGTTACCGCTATGTTGAGAGGCTTCCTGAGCCCGAAGAAACAAACACCGAAGCTCTTCACTTTGGGTCTTATATTCATAAGATCCTTGAAGAAGGAGTGAATGCTCAAAATGAAGAAGAGCTTGTTCAGATCGCTGAAGAGGTGAAGGGTTCATACAAGGTATCAAAGAAGTATACAGGCAAGGATTTAAGGTGTATCAGCAATTTTCTTAAATTTAATGCCAAGTTGGAAAATACGCTTGCTACCGAGTTAGTCTTCGAAGTTCCTCTTAAGGACGATATGACCCTAAATGGGATCATTGATAGGGTTATTAAGGGAAAGGATGGTGGATACCTAATTATCGACTATAAGACTTCTAAGAGGGAAAAGAGCAAAGTAGAGCTTTATCAGGATAGTCAGCTAAAAGGCTATGTTTACGCTATTAGCAAGTTATATGACACTCCCATCTCAAATGTGGTTGCTGCCCATTACTACCCTCTTACCAATAATTTCGTTTTTGTCCAGTATTCAGTCCCACAGATCAATAACCATATAAGAAAGGTGGTGGACCAAATCTGGACCATTCGCAAAAAGAAGAAGGATGAACTAAGAGCCACTAGAAATGAATTCTGCAACTGGTGTGCTTATAAGTCTGCATGTCCTGAATTTACTGACCCCATGCAATGCACTAAGAAGATAGAAGAGCTAAAGGCTAAAAAGAAGTCTTCTTCAAAGTCCCGAAAATAAAGGGTCTATAAATTTCAATATCAATGGTATTGAAGAAGTTAATTACCTGTTCTGGGGAATATTTACATTTCTTAGTCAGGTAGTTAAAAAGCATCTCTATCTTGATAGGTTTTTGTTTATTGAGAGAGTCTAGTAATTTTAACTGAAAGTGCTTAATAAATTTTTCAGAGTACTTATGTCTCCATTTATTAACAAACCCTATACTAAGTGTATCATTGATTAAATCAAGAAAATCTATTATGTCGATATCTAAAGTGCTATTATTCATGTAGGTAAAAATCTTTGTTTATATATATTTATATTATATATAAGTATGAGGATATTTTCAACAGAAATCTTGAGTTTCTTTAAAAAACTTGGCATTGATGCCGAGGATGATATTGCGATGGTTCCAAAGAGTACTTCCTGTGGTAATGTAGGAGATTTCCTAATTTTTAGGTATCCTGTGGGTACGGGTCCAGGGAGTAGGCAGCAAAGGTTTACCTTGATAGTTAAGCCTATAGTAAAAATTCCTGGAACTCAGAATGAGTTACTTACAGTAGTAAAAGTCCCTCTTGACTCAGTTTTTTCAGCATCTGATCTAGAGAATCTATATACCAGTAGATCTAAACTAGCAGAGGATTCCTATAGAACTTATATTTTGAGTAAAATAGTAGGACCTTTATTTAGACTGAAAAGAGACTATTCAAAAGAGACTATTTAAATGGTAGCAACGGGGATTGTATTAGCAGCGGCAGAACCTCTTCTTAGAGCAATGGACCAGTTAACTGGTGCCATTAAGGACTCCTATGAATTTACTGGCAAAGCTGAAAAAGCATCAGCCGCTTTAGGGTTAAGTTTTACTGATGGTCTGAAGAAGATGGGTCCATCTATTACTGGACTTAGAGGCACCATTGAGCAGCAATACACTACAGGCATTATGATGCTTGATAAGGGGTTGAGGGGGAATGCAGCAGCCGTAGGTAAGTTAGTTAACCAGCAGATGTTAACAGGTACAGCCTATAAAGGAACCATTAAACAATTTGCTCGTATGCAAGTTATGGGAAGATTATCTATTGAGGCTACGAACGAATTAGCTACTGAAACCAGAGAGGTTGGATACATTTATGGTATCTCTACAGATAAGCTGGTAAAAGCTCTTGATACATTAAAAGCTCAAGAGGTATTTCTTGGTATTGCAGGAATGACCAAAAGTATTGGGTCTTCGATAGTAAAACTTCAAGCCACTTTAGGGGCTGCATTTGATACTGAATCTTTGGGAAAGATGATGAATCTGATTGTCAATACGGGCACTAAAGGTTTGCAAACTTTAACTGCGCTAGGTATTGGAGATGTTAGAACTAGATTAGAGCAGCACAGGGGGGATGAGGTGCGTACCTTTGCTATTCTTAAAGAGGCAATAATGACTGCTGGAAAGACTCTCAAAGGATTTGTTGGAGATAGTTCCTTACAGTTTGGAGCATTCACTAGTCAATTAGATCCTGCTGCCCAGTTACTTATTCCTGCTATGGAGAGATTAGCAGAAGGTACAGATGTGAATGCGGAAGCTCAACACAAGTTTGCTGATCTTATGACTACTTTATGGTCAGAAGTATGGAACCCGCTTAAAGTATTCGTAATGAGTATGGAACCTCAATTAAAATCTTGGGCTAAAACTATGTCTTCTATAGCACAATGGTTGGTAGGGAACATAGCTAGATTTTTTAAGCAGTTAGCACCAGTAGAAAAAGTATTTGATAGCTTTATGCATACAGTGGTAAATGTAACTTATACGGTAAGTGAAGTACTTTGGACTAAAATTCTTGAAATAAAGAATGTTTTTACGAATATATTAATTCCTGTAATCCTAAATGTAGTGGCAGGACTTGGTGGATTGTATACAACTTTAAAAGAATTTATAGAAAATGCCTCTACTGGATTTAAGAACATGCTTATAGGAGGGGGAGTAGCGGCAATTACTGCTGCGGTATTAGCTATTCCTACTGGAGGGTTATCCCTACTTGCATTAGGTGGAGCGGGTCTCCTAGGTGCTGGTGCCGTAGGGGTAGGTCAATATATGGGTGCTGGTGACTCAGCAGCAGATATGACTAATTCCTTATTAACAGAAGCTTTAATTGCTCTTGAGGATGCAGGAGCTAATATGGGAGCTTATGCTTTAGAGCAGGATAAAATAGGTACTCAAGTAACTAGAGCATTAAATCCTTTACTTGATATTCAAGCTAGTATTAATTCTCAGACGGATGCTTGGAGAGATGAGTGGAACAGCATAGACGCATTAACTGGACAGATAGCGGAGAGTACAGCTTCTATAGACGCAAAAACTATTGATCCTAGAGATACGGGTTCGGGATTTTTAGGTTTAACGGATGAATTCCTTGCAACAAGTATGGATCAAATCTTGGGACTCACAGCCCGAGATGAGCAAGGATTTATGAATGCCTTGAGTGAAAATATGGAAGTTTTAGTTGATCTAACTGCTGAAGGAAATTCAGATAGACTGAAATTGCCTAGAGGCAATCCTAGGAGTGTTAAGGGACTCTAATACATATAGGAGAATATTATGGCAGGATTACTAGGTTCATTAGCAGCAGGGGTTGGAGCAGCAGCAGCGGAAGCGGCAAAGGTCGCAATAGAGAGTATTCCCATGTCTCCCGTTGTTGATAGAGAATTACCAGAAAGAGCTAACCTATCTTTTTATTTCCCCAATCCAAATGAGGGGTCTGAGGAGCAGCAGCAGCGGAAGCGGCAAAGGTCGCAGTAGAGAGTATTCCCATGTCTCCCGTTGTTGATAGAGAATTACCAGAAAGAGCTAACCTATCTTTTTATTTCCCCAATCCAAATGAGGGGTCTGACTACCACAAAGTAGGGTTGCCCTTTTTTGAAAATCCGAAAATTACCGAATCTAAGAAAGCTCGGTACAAAAAACACTCTCTTCTTGCTAGATCTAGTAATTTGTACACATACTTAGGAGCGGATTCTAGAAGAATAAATGTATCTTTTAATATTACACTTCCACATTTAATAGATTTAAATCCATATCAACCTAAAGACTATCTTTCTGGCCCAGACGCTCTTCCAGAAGATGAAAGAATGAAATTTTCCTCCCCAGCGTTTAGTTTTACTGATGATGGAGAAAAAGGGACTGCCGCAATTGATTATATGGGAAAATATTATCTAGGTACTGAAGCTTTCCAATCATCTATTAGAATGAATATGCGAAATAAGTCTTTGAGTGTTGAGGAGAGGTTACAACTTGCACATAAACTTTGGGTTGATGCTTTGATGAATTCTGGTAGAGATAAGTCGGAGGTTCCCACTTATCAAGAATATAGAGAGAATGTTCTTAATGATCAAACTTTAACTAAAGAGGTTGCAGTATCCGAAACAGTTTCGGAGTTCGTAGCCTACGATGCTCAGGCAAGAGCTAAATTAATTGATGTTATTGTATATTGGATAAGTATAATTAGAAGTAGTGTTACTAATCACTCTACTAACCCTCTATACGGTCCACCTATAATAAGATTGAGACATGGATTACTATATCAAGATGTTCCATGTATTTGTACAGATTACAGGTTAGATTGGGATGAAGTTGCGGGGTACGATGTTGAGACTCTCCTTCCAAGAAGACTTAAAATTGTATTAAATTTAGAGGAGATTAGAACTGGAGATTTCAAAGCATTTGATTCTATGGATATAATTAAGAGAGATAACTTAGCAGGATGGGAATCCGTGATAAGCGGAGGTCATAATATGGATCCTGGGTATGATATTTATATGAAAGATTTCCGTAGTTGGGCCTCTTTAGAGAAACGAGAAAGCACCTTCTCGTTAACACCTGGAATGGGACTTAATACTTAATCATGGCTATTTTAGGATCACAAAATGGACCTTATGCTTTAGATATGAGGGAAGTTAAGCACAGGAACGCTATAGTAACTACTATTGTTAACACTCCAATATTCGACGGTATACTTTCTGACCTGGAGAATGCTTTTGAATATGAAGTTGGGTATGTTCCTAATGGGTATGAGCATAGACCTGATTTAATTTCTAATATTTTTTATGGTAGTCCAAAATATTGGTGGCTCTTAATGTTAGTTAATAATATAACTGATCCTTCGGAAGGGTTCCTAATAAATCAGAGAATTTTGATTCCTCAAATGGTATGAATCTACCTGTCCCACATGTTGTAGTTGCTTTTGATAGGAGAGTCCTAAGTACTCTTTTTAAGGTAGGAACTAATTATGAAGACCTATCTAAAGAAATAGCTAAGTCTGATGATGCACTTCTTTTTGATAGCCAAGCTAATCCTAATTTCATTAGTTTTGAGCATTTCTTTGGTGGGAAGGAGCAGGGAAATATAATGAAATTAACTCTGATTGACCCAAAAAAGGAGTTTGAAGAGAGATTCATGTTGGAGAATGGATCAGATGCATTAGTAGATTATATTTCTAGAAATGCTCCACAAAAAACCGATCCTATTTCTCAAATTAGATTAGATGCTGATAAAACGGAGGCAGAAAAAACGGTAGACATTGATAAATTTACTAAAAAATTCTCTGCTACTTTAGCAGATAAGTTGGGAGGAATTAGATCAGTTTATATTGCTTATGGGATAGGTCCTAATTTAGATTCTTGGTCGGGTCCTCACACTATGATGCTAATGGGTGCTGAACTTTCTATAGAGGGATCCCGACAGATTACACTAACTTTTGCAGCAACCTCTCTATCTTTCAGTACAGAGGGTAGACGAGATATTCACCAACAATCGGTAGATTTAAATTTAGAGGGGTTGGGAGTAGAAATTGATGCTAAATCTTTTCCTATTGATTTGAATGTATTTAAGCATTCAGATAAAAGGGTATTGCATGGATGGAGAGGATCGGCAATGAATAAAGAGGCTGGATATGCCTACCCTCCTTATTTAGAAGATTTACCTATGTGGGGCCTAGATTTAGCAGATAAATATCAGAAGGAAGTTAATAATTATTTATCTTTGGCTGAATTAGAAGATACTTCTTTCTTTTTAAATAAAATTGATATTCATTTGCTAATAACGGATGTTATTAGAGATTTAATTAGAAAAGCTACAGGAAATTCCAATGTTATTGTTGTTTTACCAAATTTAAAGTTATTAGAGATTTAATTAGAAAAGCTACAGGAAATTCCAATGTTATTGTTGTTTTACCAAATTTAAATTATACTTTGTCTGAGCTAATCCAACAGGATCTTATTGAGCAAGGATTAGCTGAAGCGCAAAAGAAAGTAGAAAAGACAGAAAAGGTTCCTGATTTAGATCTGACCGTTGAGGAAATTCCTTTCTATGGACAAGAGGAACATAAGAAATATCTGGAAGCTAAAGACAAATTAACTACATGGAATACCGTTGTAGAAAATAATGATACATATTATCATAATTTTACCGAGCAAGGAAAATTATTTTATGCTCTGAGTAACATCCTTTCTGGGTTTGGAATAAATCTAAACTCTTCAGAGAAAGATTCTACAGTAAAAGGAACTTTAAAAGTTTTAGAGGCTTATAGAGAGCAAGATGCATATAATTCTTATAATAAGACTCTTAGAGGTTTTTTGAACAGTCGTTATTTTACTGCGGGAATTACTAGCGCATCCGAAGATGGACTTCCTGATTACTGGGGAATCTTAATGAAAATAACTAAGCACCTAAGTAAATCAACATTAGGTATTACTGGGTCTGATTTTCAATTATTTTATGAGAGTGATACAAAATTATTAGAGTTTTGGGCTACGGATCAATATAATAAAGATTTTCCCTTATTTGGAGGGGTGGATCGAGTATTTAATTCTGATGAAGGGGCTATCGTATTTGGCGATCAACAACTTATAAGAGACTTTTTATATGGTGCTAAAGACCCCCAAGAGTTAGACAATCAAACAAAAAATACCATAAAGGCGTATGAAGATGCAGAAGATGAAGCCAAGCTTCAACAATATTTAGATATAGCGACAATAGAAGACTATGAGAAAGTATTTGAAAATTTAGAAATATCACAAGCTAGGGCTCTTTTAGAGATAGCCCCTCTTCACCCACTAGATAAACTTATACTTGTAGATCAAAAATACAATAATTTAGTGAGAAAAATTACTTATCCCCCACACTCAATTATAGGAGCATACGGACCTACCTCATATCTACCAGACGATTTCCAGCATATTGATACTTTCTCCAAAGATGATAGGGAAAAAATTGAAAATTTAGGAATTCCTGTGTTTAGATATAATACTCAGAATCCTAATGTTTTAAGTTTAAAGTTGGACAACAGTTTAGTTTATCGTAATAATTTAAATATTGGCTTTAGGAGAGAGATTGCAAAAAGAGCAACTACAACTGCTGGTGGTATATTAGAAAGCAAGTATAGTACTCTTCCTTTACGAACTCATGGAGATATTATAGCATTTATTAGATATCATGAAAAATCTTTAGGTAATGATGTAAAGGCACAAAAAATAATCATAAATAAACTAGAGAAGAAGCTTTCCACAGCATTTGAGTTAGGCTTTTTTAAAGGATCTAATTCTGCTTTTGAGTATGCAGAAAATGCTTATGCGGTATATGCCTTATTGCTATCTAGACCAGATAATCCTATAGCTAAAATGGATCAAAAAATGCCAGGAAACCCAGTAATTGCGATGGCCGAGTTTTCTGAAAGGATGTACCGAGACTCTCTACAAATGTCTATTACAACACTGCCTTCTTTTAGATTTGGAACAGGAAAAATGTTAATGTCACCATGTATTCTTTTTGCTCAAGACGCTCCCATACTCCAGACTCAAAGTGAAATGCCAGAGACTACCTTATTAAATACCTTCATGAGTGGATGGTATACTATAACCTCGTTTACACATAAAATTAGTAGCCAGGGTGCATCCTCTGAGTTTGAATTAGTAAAAATGCACAGATCATTAAAGCAAGCTACAGTAAAAAAAGAAAAAGCTATAAAAGAGGAAGAGAAAAAGCCCACCTCAGGTAATCCTAGAAAAGTTCCAACATTCTAATGAAAATATGTCTAGCAGAAGTAACTAATAGATTTGATCCAAAGAGAAATCATGGATTTTATGCTAAAATTAATGGAGAAGGAGAACAAGATAAGTTTATCCACGGAACTTCCCCCTATATGGGAGGGGCAGGAGGAGGCTTTGTTGGTCATATTCCAGGAGTAGGAGTTTCTATTCTTGTAGTTCAGCCAGAGAAGGGAGGGGATTGGTATTACTTAAGTTCAACCTTTCAACAAGAACTTTCTATGACTAATGAGGGGGTAAACTCTTTTTCTGAGCTTCCTCCTGCACAAAGAGTAGTAGATGTAGCTGGAGAACTCGGAGCAGGTACTGGAGTGCCAAACATACTAGCTTATCAAGATGAAGATGGGAATGGCATTAAATTTGTAAGACAAAAAAGAGCTAGAATGAGTTGGGAACAACAAGCTCAACTTGATGCTGGGGGAAATCCGCAAAGCTTTCCTGACGATGACCCCTCTCTAGTCCAACCAGCGATGAATATTAAAACAGAGATTTATTCATCGGCAGGAAAGAAGGTTTCTCTAATTGACAGCCCAGGAATTGATTCCATAATCCTCGATGCGGGGAATAAGACAGGTACAAGCAAAATAACTATAACTGGAGACTCAGCAGACGCAGTAAGCCAAGGTATTGTCGCTGATATGGTTCAGGTAGAGACTACTGGACCTCAAAAATATATAAATACAGATAATCAAACAGATATTGTGGTAGGAACTGGAGGTCGAGAGCTTCAAATATTAAATAACGCTGCTGTTATCGCAGGACAAAATGCTACAGTTGAGTGGGGAGAGGAAAGTGGTCTTCTTTGTGGAAATGTTAACATCCAGAGTAAGTGGAAGGATGTTAATACACTTTCTTTAGCCCAAAACGGAAGAATATTTATAGAATGTTTAGATCCTTCGGGAATTGCAAATGGACAGAGAATAGAAATCCAAACACATGGTACAAATGGGAATATTATTATTAAAACCACGGGTACAGTTGGTATAGAAGCTGTAAACAATTTAGATGGAGGAGGGGGTGATATTAATATAAAGGCTGCCAATAATATTAATATGAAAGCAGGCAATGAAGTTAAGATACAATCGGGTAATAAAATAAGTCTTAATTGCCCTGGCGGGGTGGTGGCTGCTGATGCTGATGGGGGTACAATTGAATTGCAAGGTGGCAAATCTAGCACTACTAATCCTGCTGTGAACCCCGTAGGAAATTCCTATGGTAGTAGGGGAATTACTACATACTAAAGAGGTATATCATGGCATCATTCGATCTTGAAACATTCATTAAAGTAAAAGGCACTACTGGTGTTAGTAATCTTAAAGCCGTAGGAATGGCTTATGGGTTGCCAAGCTGTATGCTTGCATTACCAGGGACCATATTATCTTATTTTCCTAATGATACCTTATCACAGATACTAGGAGAGGTCGCATCATCGAAGACGAAAGCTAATCAGGTGGCAGGGGAAACACAGAAAAAAGTAATGCTTGATAGTGGTGTTACAGAGTTTGCTACTGATCAAGGAAATTTTAAGTACAAATCTAATTCGTCAAAAATTGGAACAGATAATGATGAGGGCCAAGGTACGGACAATAATAAGGGAGTAGGGGATGCTTTTTTTGTGGCAATAGATCAAGCTATGGATATATATCAAAATGTTAAAACTGTTATTGATGATTTTACAGCAGCAAAAAAGTGTCTGGATGATTGGAACCGGACGGAGGAGTTTCAACAAGGAAATGCGGCCACTCAGAGGGCTACGATGCCCGCTGCCGCTGTTGATCCATTCTTATACTATCTTTATGAGGGAGATAGGGCTAAACTTGCCAATGCCGCAGACCATGTAGCAAAATGCAATATTACTATGAGTAATATTAACACTATCTTAGGAGACAGAGCAGCAGACCCTTCTTTAGAGCCTAGATTCTTAGATATTACTGCGTTGGATGCTGCTCTTTCAGGTACAACCTTCATTAGAGTACCTGCTGAAGATCCTGGTCTCCCCGAAGAGGAAGTCTTCCGATTAACTTACGGACCACCTCTCACCACAGGAGGTCAGTATATTCTAACCTCAGACGGTCTATATTACGATTCCCAGGCTGGAGGATTGGATCCAATCTATCTAGCTATATCAGGGATTATCGCTCCTGGAGATAAATGGAAATACGATTATGATCCAAACCTTGGTGGAAAAGGTGACGCAGTTTCTATTGATTCTCTGAATAAGTTTTCAGATAATATGTTTGATCTTGATTTAGTAGATGACAGTAAGGGTATGCAAGCTTATTATGATTCAGATCACTTTTTAAGTGTGCTTAAACAACAGAGAGACAAGCATGTGTATGATTTGTCAGGAGATCTAGTCTCGTTTATTGGCACTTACGGGGAGGACTCTTCTATAGTTAACAATGAGCGACAGTTAATTATTTCTGAACTTGCTAATCATAATAGTAAAATTGATAGACGCAAAAAGCAGATAGAGGTAGCTATAAAAGCTCCTCAAGTTTATGGAGGTGCTGATGCACCCATATTCGCTCCAGGAGATATACCTATTAATGATTTCTCCTTTCTAGAGCCATACAATCTAGTTGTTCAATTAGAGCAGCAAAAGGCTTTAATCTTTGAGGAGGGAGAGGTTGAGGGTATGGTTTATCCCATTAATCCTGTCTTTACTATTTCAGCCCCCAACCCCCCAAGCCTAACATATCATCATTTAAATGTTCCTACTGTTGGAAAAGGTAGTATTATTTATACTCCGTCTGGGAGCCCATCAGGAACGGTGCTTTCCCTCACAGACTTAATAGAGGAGGATAGTTTATTCTCCATTTATAATTTCTTAGAAACTAAAGTAGTACTCCCGTCCTCTACAGACTTCTTTGTTACCAATTGTGCTACTCAAGATATGTACAATAATGCAAAGTTAGTTGCAACAAATTCTTCTTCGATCTTTGTATCAGGACTGGCAATCCCATATCTGGAAGGAATTGTGAAGAACAAAAGTACAGATACTGTAGCGGCCTCGGCTCTAGGTTCTTTTGTGAGATTACCTGACACTTCAAAGTATAGAGATTTAACCTATAGTCCTAGTGGGTTTAGTATGGAGTTTTGGTCATATGTTCCAAACATAATGGAAGGAGAGGCTGGTTGGTTAAGCTCTACAACTTCCGCATTAACCAAGGCTATTCTGTCCTGTGAGAATGTTGGAGCCACAGTAGGCTCCTCTGCTTTAGATGAGACGGGAGCCCTTAGAGATCTAGATTATCTACAAAATATGAGGGGAGGAAACTTCAATAGGGGGCTTATTTGCGGCTTTACTAGGGATAGAAGGCTTACTCAGGACTCTGTAGGATACAGTAATAGTAATTACGATAATGACCCAGCATCCTCATTAAGTTTCTTTATTGCACCTACCCAGGCAAGAGATACATCCTCTGCTTCTTGGATCAACACGGATATTTCTGGTTGTGGGGTGGCACCTACTTTCTATAAGATGAAAGTTGATTTGTCTTCCAATACTTTATTAGGGAATGTATCTTCTCAATTTGTGCTTTTTAATATTACTGTATCCCCACAAACAAATACAATAAAATTCTATGCTGATGGAACTTTGTTAGCTACCTCTTCTATTGATACCGTTTTTGGAGTGGAACCATATAAAACAATAAACCTACCTTCGTTTAAGAATAACAATAGTTTTGAGTATTCCAGTACTACAGTTGATGGGCCTTCCACATTGCAACAAGGTCCTAGACTTAATTCATTCTATACTCCTTGGATTGTAGGAGGAGGTTATACAGACGGAATGTATAAAAGCGGAAACTTCTTAGGTGGCGACCGAGGGGGTATCGTAAGCAGTTATCGTGGTCATCTAGGTAGTTTGAAATTTTATTCTAAACCCCTAAATAGTAATGAGGTCCTAAAAAATTATAAAGCCCAACAAGGGTTCTTTAAATCTATTCTAATCTAATGGCAGCTAATCAAACAGTTAATATCTACGGAAAAGTAGCACCTCGCTCTATTCAGTTCAAAGAGACTAAACATGAGCGAGTTATATATGGATTAGACTATCCTTTGGGGAAAAGTAGGTCTTTAGGAGGATTTTTTAGTAAATCTTCCGGGGCGTATATGATTAGGGCTTCCGTACAGCAATTACTCGCTACAGAAAGAGGAGAGAGAATTCTTTTACCAAAATATGGATGTAATTTAAGAAAATTCTTGTTTCAGCCCTTAGATGAAAACACTTTTGAAGCTATAAAAAACGAAGTCCTCTATTCTTTTAAGAGATATATTGTAGGGGCTACAGTAAAAAAAATATCCGTAGTTCCTGCTGGAGTAAATGGGCCATCAGGAGGAAATTCTTTGTTTGTAACTCTAATGTTACAATTAGATGAGAATGAGTTAGCTGTATTTGATGTAGGAGTACTTATAAAATGAATTTTTCTGGAACATTAAGCTCAGATTTTATGAAATTGGCGCAATTACCTGAATTTAAGAAGCCAACTTTAATAAATTTTGCTGCTACGGATTTTCTTTCACTTAAAGAATCTTTAATTGCTTATATAAAGGCAGTTTATCCTCTTGAGTATCAATATTTTGTGGAATCAGACTTAGGGATGATGTTTATAGAACTTATAGCTTATCAGGGTGCTGTGTTGTCTATGAAAGCTGATATGTTAGCTAATGAAAACTTTTTTGCAACAGCAACGCAAAGAGGTAGCATGAAAAAACTACTCCAATTAATTGGGGTTAGAATGCGCGGCCCTCTATCAGCAGCCACAGACGCACAAATAACTTTTGATGACTCCCCAGTAGCAGGGTTCCCCTATGTTCTCACTCCTGCAAATAGAGTTATTTCTACAGTATCTCCAGTAGATGGCGCAGCACTTTCTTTCACTTTATATAAAGTAATTAATGGATTTGCCGATACAGCTAATAGTACAGGAAATATTTCTTTGTACGATGTGGAGTCTGATAATAGTAACGATACTAGTACTATTTATAGCAATTTAGTCCTACAGGAGGGAGCTTTAGTAACTGATAGTGGTCAATTTGCTGCTACAGAGGCTGTAAAGAGCATTAAGCTTACTCAAAGTCCTGTGGTAGATGGAAGTATAGATGTATATATTAATTCTAATACTGCAACCGCAAGTGGAGCATATACAGAGGTAGATAATGTTTATTTTGCATCAGGTACATCAGATAAAATTTTTGAGATAGTCTATGATGATGATTATGCAGCAACGGTAGTATTTGGGGACGGGGTAGTTGGAGTGTCACCTGATGATACTGCGTCCTATTTTGTAACCTATAGAGTGGGAGGAGGAGGAAGAGGAAATATTGCGAAAAGATCTATAAATGCTACAATAACGGGAACATCTAACAGTATTAGTAAAGAAGGAACTGTTACAAATATTTCTGTTGCTGTAGGGGGTTCTAATGCTGAAACCTTAAATCATGCAAAAAAATGGGCTCCTTTAACATTTAGAAGACAAGATAGATTGGTAACTTTAGAGGATTATACTGTATTTGCTAATACTTATATTAGTAGTTGGGGGACAATAGGTAAAGCAGTCGCAGCAACTAGAAAAGCATACGCTTCTGCAAATACGCTTGATATTTATATTTTAGAGAAAGCTTCCGATCTTCAGCTACAAAAAGCTACTCCTAACTTCAAAACTGAATTATTAGCTGCTATGGGCACAAAGAAAATGGCTACAGATGAAATAGTTATTGTAGACGGGTTAATTAGAACTTTTGATTTAGTGACTACAGTAAGAGTTGATAAGGAGCAAGAACCGAACAAAGGGTCTATTGTTTCTAAGGTTAGAAATAAGGTACTAAACTATTTGAATGTTGATAATAGAACTTTTGGACAACCTCTAATTATTGCAGATATTAACAGAGTTATTTTTGAAATAGATGAGATAAGATACTCCACTATTGATAATCTTCAGCAGGATGTAAGAGTTGATTTTAATGAGATTATTCAACTCAATAACCTAACAATTAACCTTGAATTCTTAGACTAATGGGCCAAAATAAGTATACACCTTCTCCTAGAAAGTACTTCAAGAGTAATTTTGTAGACTATTTAGAGAAGATTACTCCTGCGGTGTATGCCCAAGAGGATATAACTCTTAGTGGGAGGGAGATTAATACTTTATCTCAAGTTATAAATACTAATTTAGTTGCAGCAGACAATATCGCCAGCGTTTTATCCTTGTCTGCTGTAGCAAATTCGCAAACTTCTTCTTTGAATAATATATCTGGTATTTCCCAGTACTTTGTTAAACAAAATGAATTAACT
>Ga0209128_1000595_pt1 | contig 26732 bp, 9 predicted proteins | sample ETNvirnome_6_100_FD_184072 | JGI IMG/M metagenome (GOLD analysis project Ga0209128, IMG submission 184072) | Marine viral communities from the Pacific Ocean - ETNP_6_100 (SPAdes) (version 2) | ecosystem: Environmental > Aquatic > Marine > Oceanic | place: Pacific Ocean | collected 2013-06-19 | reverse complement strand
CAATTTTTACGATCAGATATGCTCATATGGCGCAAATCAAACTCTTCTCCGCAAGTTTCACAAGTATCTTTATTATCTGTGCTACCCGCTAGGTCTGATGCCATAGCCCTACTTAACTTTTTTTTTAACATAGCTTTTGCTGTTGACGTAATTCTATCTGATTCGTCAAAGTTTCCCTCAGCATCAAACTGTGCAGCAATAGCAAGAAGCTGCGATACCATATTTTCTTGAGCTTTCTTTGAGGAAAAAACAGCACCTTCTCTAATTTTTTTTGTAAAAGCTCTATAATTATCACTGCTTAGTTTGTTAGCAATATGTTGAATAACTCCACTTACTGCCTCTGAGGCCCCAAATAGCCCAGAATTATCTAATCCGTCAGCGATTTTCAAAAGCTGATCAATATCTTTAGTCATTTTTATAACTCCTTATTTTGTAAAATATTCCCACCAACTGCCATATTTATCAATTGCTTGCCTATTAATAGTTTTTGATTCTAAGACAAATCCCATTTTTAACATAGATTTTAATCTTGCGAACATTGACATTTCAAAACTATCCTGATCATAATAACCATTTAAATATTTGTTATATATGGTATTTGCCATAAAATATGCTTTTTCAGCACAAACAGTTCTTGCAGTTTTTCTTTTTTTTAAGCCTTCATTAAATTCTGGAAGTGTCCCAGATTCTAAAGCAACAATGTCGGGGATAATAGAATCTATTTGATAATTTAATTTAAGTTGGCCTTCTTTTTTTAACTCACTCATAATATGAGCAAATTTACTCGAAATTTTTAATTCGCCAGAATAATTATCTAGTAATTCTTTCAGACAATCAGAAACCTTGTCTGATAAATGTAGTTTTCCCTTGCTATCTAATTCATTTGCTATACTAATTATAGTATCTATTGTGCCCTGTTTTCTGAAAAAATACAATTGGCCCAATCTTTTCTTAGCATCTACCTCAGAGTCATAACATCCAAAACTTCTATATTTCCCCTTCTTATCTTTCTTATACGAAACAACATACCACTTATGATCTTTTTCGACTATCTTTACTTCTTTAATTATGTCGCCCATCTTACACCTTTGCTTTTCTTACCCCAATAGGTTTTCTAGTTATTGATGTATTTATCGCATGATAATAATCAAATGGATGTTGCCAAAAACATTGTATATTATAACAATTTATATATATAATTCCAGAATCTTTAATTTCTAAAGTTAAAATTCCGTTATCAATATCCTTAACTATTCCTCGAAAATATTCTTTATTATCTGCATCAGATTGCTCATACGATATTGTCTCAGCACTAGCCCCAATCGAAACACAAAGTTCTCGACCCATAAAATGTTTTTGAATAAATTTTGCTGTGCCCATAATTACTCCACAATTTTATAATGATATAATTTTATTAATAGTTTGAACTAACCAACTTATTTATTTGGTCAAATCGAGATGCCTCTTTTTCAATCTCTGGATATTTTTCATTTAATTTGTATTTAAAAAATATATCTTCTGATCCTGTATCTACTAGCATTTGCGCCCAAACTTTTTCTAAATCTGGATATTTTTCCCTGAAATTAAGTTTTTTATTCGCAAAAGATTCGGGAGCCCCTGATAACTTAGCCCATCTCTCAGCAATATCTCTGTCTATCTCTGGATATATTTCATTTAATCCATTATCAAGAATTTTCATCATGTCGTTACTTTTCCAATATTTTATAGCCATATCTCTCAAATAATCTACTTCCTCTTCTGTTTGGCCCCACCCCATTCCTTTAAAATCTATTCCAAGTGGATTCCACCCCATATCCATTATTATATATTTTGTAATTGGCAAATATTTTTCAATTGGTGGCTTATTTTGCTTTCCTTTTATTTGATAAGTATTGCTACCCTGAATTTCAAAGGTAACATGCGGCCCACTAGAATTTCTTAATGAATATATTTCTAAATTGCCATCTTTTACTTGCTTATAATAAGAACCAATACAATGACCCATCAATCTTCCTTCTTCTTCAAGCTCTTCTCTTGTTGTAAGTTTTGCCAGCCATACTTTATCATATTTTTTTACAATATTTCCCTCATGCTGGGCCTCTCCTTCCTCACTTTTGTTTCCAATAAATTGATTATGCCAATCGTCAACTATCTCCCAAGAGCCATGTAAGTCATGTTGTAAAATTCTTGCAGCAATTTCTTCATCACTAGAAAAAACATCGTAGATTTCTAAAATATTGCTTGTTCCATAATCAGCAAATTGCTCTTCATTGACAATAAGCCAATCTATAAAATCTGATCCCAGATCTCTGCGTTGCAGAATAGTCGCCAATATATCTCTAGCATAATTGGGCTCCGTTGGAGTCATAAATGCCAACTACTTTCTTGTTAGTTTAGATTGAAAAGACCTAATTAAATCTATCTCATATTCTTTATATCTTGGCCCACTTAGAGACTTCTTATTTAAATCAATATAATATTTTTTTAATTCGCTTTTATTATCTGGCCGTGGAGTATTCCTCTTTAATTCTTTTAAATTCATTTGCTGCAAAGCTCTGGCATCAGAAGGAACTGCTAATTTATGAATCAAATCAAACCTGGCCGTTTTTTCTGTCAAAGACCCCTCTTGTAGTTCAATTAAATCATATTCAGCATCTGGATATTTACTCGATAAGCTATTTTTATAAAGAAGATCTAATGTTGACAACTTATGTGTTGTTCCAAGATATCCACTTGCAGTAGAAAGAAGGGATTTTAAATTGTGCCGAACTTGTTCCTTCACCTTATTAAATAATTCCTTATTATATCCTTCAAGACTATAGAAATGTCTATATGCTCTGCTAGAATCAATAATATCAATATCTTCTATTATCTTTGCGCTTTGTGGATGTGACTTTAGATCGGACACTTCACCGAAATTAATAATTTCTTCTAATATTTGCTTTCCAATCAAAGTATTGCTCAAATTATATTTTACAAACAGATCATTAATTTGAGAAGATAACGACTCAATAGAAAATTCGGTAACATTTTTTAAGCAGCGACGAGCATAGTTCTCAAAAACAGGAAAGTCCTGATATAGTTTATAATGAAAAAAGATATCTAATTGCTTTATATACTTATGTGTTATTACTGAAGAATCTCCTTCAGGTAAGGAAATTAGCTGAGAAACCATATTTCTATATGCTTCTCTGTTAGTAAGATCAGGAAATGCCTTGTTTACCGCATATAGGAAAAAATTGTTGTCTCTATCTTCTAACATCTTTTCTGCCAACTCTCTACTTTTTTTAGGATATAACTGATATAGCCCATATCTAAATATTAATCTTGTATCATATATTATTTCTTGAGCCATAGGATCTATATATTTTTTTTCTTCTTCTGTTTCTCCCCAATTTATAGACTTAAAATCTACACATAATGGGTTCCATTTCATATCCATAATGACACTTCTAACTGTTGATAGATATTTACTTACTGGCGGCTTATTTTGCTTGCCCTTAATTTGACGAACCTTGTCGCCTTCGATTTCCAAAGTAACATGTGGCCCCCTAGAATCCCTCAAAGAATATATTCTTATCCCATCAGAGAGATCTGTTAAATATCGAGAAAGACAATGCCCCATCATCTTACCCTCTTCTATTAATTCATCTAACTGTGTAAGTTCCACTAAAGACATATCATCATATTTTTTAACAAGTGTGCCAGGATGTTTTACAGGACCATAATGCCCCTTTCCAAAATTATCCCCCTCATCATCATCTAATGCCTCTACCACATAGGCAGCATCTTTAAAATCCAATGATGAATTAAATAAATTTCTCATATTCTTATGTATTCTATATTTAGAATATATATCAAATAAATCTGCGTAGCTTGACATATCACCATATGAAGATTCATGACTTAATGCCCACTCTATAAATTCATTCTCCACTTCCTCTTTAGTTAAAAGTTTTAATAAATCTGTTTTTAATCCTGAATATTCAGTATCAGATATTAGCTCTTTTAAACACTTTCTAGTTAATTTTGTTTTCAATCCCCTTACCATATCTATTATTTTTTTAGAATATTCTGGACCAGACTTGGCCATTTCATTCATTTTTGAATAATAATTTTGTAATTCATCCCCATTTGGTGTTAGAGGATTGCTCTCCTTTAATTTTTTTAGATTTATATTTTCTAAAACTCTAGCATCAGAAGGAACGGCCAACTTATATATTTGATCAAACCGAGATGCTTCTTTTTCTTTTTTATGTTGCATTATTAACCACTGACTTTCATCAGTATTAAATAATGTATATGAGCCCGTTTCTTTTTTTCCGTTTAATTTGAAAATAATACTATCTTTTTTAGACTCAATCTCTTCATAATTTCCAGAATCATAAATCTTCATATGTCCTTTACCATATCCATTTGGGATTTCTCCCTCAAATTTATTATAAGAAATTGGATGATCTTCAGTTTTTACAGCCAAGAGTTTTGCTTTTCCGCTAGGCAATTTATGCTTTGGTATTGCCCAACTCGATAACGTTCCTTCATTATTTTCTAACCTTAAATCAAAATGGCGTCCAGCTTTATCAGCAAAATGGTCTTGAATTACAAATCTATATTTATTTTTATCTTTATATTCTTTTCCTTCAGGCTCTAATGTTTCATTAAAATCCCGTTTGGATTTATATTGGGTTAAAGAAGAATTTACTATTTTTTCAATCATACTAGAATATTTCTTGGCAGCAATTTTTACTTTACTTCTTCTAGTATTTAAAGCCTCTTTTATAGAATATTTTGACTCCATTTTAGTTGACTTTCCCAACTCATCCATTTGTTTATATAATTGCTTTACAAACTCCCTCCATCTTTCAGGATCTTTTTCTAATAATTTTTTCATATCATCGCGCTTTAAAACTTCTTCTACGCTTTCATATAGTCTTGAAAGTGAAAAAATGTCTGGAAAAAACTCTATATCACGCTCCAAATGGGCCCTTTCCTTTCCAAAAAACGCCCTCATGGTATCAGAGTCAGAGTCCTTATGCTTAATTTTGCGACTTACAACATCAAACTTAGTGTCCTGTAAAATATGTTGAGAAACATGCATTATTTCATGAATAACAATATCTTTAAAATCTTCTAATGATTTTAAATATTTTTCTACCGTAGGAGGATTTGTAAACTCTCCTTTTTGTCGGTCAATAAAAACATCATATTTATAAGTTAAAATTGGAATTTTAAGGGTTGCTGGAAATGATTTTCCTATTTCTGAACTTACCGATGCCTTACCTTTTTTTTCTAAAATTTTCACAAATAAGTTACCTTTAACAGGGGCGTTATAAGAATATTTCCATCCAGATAAAATGCTGTCATTAATTTCTATTCTTTTCTCATGTTCTTCTAATTTAGCATTTTTTACCAAATTGTAAATTTCTGAAACTGAAAAATCGTTAATAACATTTAATTGAAAATCACCAAAATATATATCGCTTTGAAAAAGCTCGTCTAGAAGTAACTTATTTAGAGTTTCTAACGCGTCCTCTACTTTATTAAAATAAAGCATCTTATTAGGCCGATAATGTGCTATATTAGTGATGCAATTTAGAAAATTATGTGTAGGAGAAAAAACTATTTCTTTTTTTGTAACTTCTCCAGCAACATTTCCTTTTTCAGTTTTTATGTTTTTATAAAAAGAAATATGATGTTTTGGGATAGTTAGATCTATATTGTCAATATTATCAACAGAATATGTTTTAATCAAAATTTTTAATTGTTTCTCAAAAAAATCAGGGTCTTTTCTCATGCCCATGATAACTTCACATTCTTCTTTTACTCTATAATTGAAATAGTTAACGGCCCAATCCAAAATCTTATTTTCTAATAATGGCGGATTTTGAATCATAGAAGCTTTTTTATTTAAAACAAAACGTTTTACATTGAAAGTTTTAGCACCAAGCCTGTTAAAAGTTTTTAATGTTTTTACAATACTACCTTTACGTCCTTGATGGTCAAAATCCCTTTTTTGTTTATATTGTTTCAAAGAGGATCTTACAAATCTATTTTTCAATGAAGACTCACTTTTTATAACTTCTTCAACTGTATTTTTTGGAAGAGAAATATCTGGTGGATCTATCCCATATAATTCTAAAGTTTTTAAATATCCATTAAACCATTCATTATTTTTATGCTCAGGATTTTTCATTCTCTTATATAATTCATTATTAGCATCACTATATAATTTTTCTGTTATTCTTGTACCAGAACCAAGTCTTCCAGAAATATTATAAAAGTATTTTCTGGACATATTTTGTCTGTTTACAAACATACAATAAACATATACGTAATTTCCCTCTTCTAATGTGATATCATCTTCTGGAAGTTTGTACTTCTCTATGGCCTTTTCTAAACATTTTCTAAAATAAGCATCAGCGGCTCTTGCTCTAAATCCACGTACAGGTCCAGCAGAATAAATTTCATTCATATTTTCAAGCAATTCTTTTATATTCTCTTCATTTCTGTGCTGTTGTAATACAAATAATGTAAAAAGCTTTGGTTGCTTTGTGAAATGATCTCCTGTTGGAGTTCCAGCACGAACATATTTCTTTCTCATTTCTTCAATTTGTTCCATGATCTCTTTACTAACATCAAAAAATCTGCTCATGTCTACTTTTCTAGAAAATACTGTAATTAGTTTTCTATCTAAAAATTCTCCAGAAAATAAATCTGGCTTGAAACTTACAACTTTGTTGGGGCAATCATTTCCAAGATTCTTGGCAAAAAGCACATCACCGATAATTATATTTTCTGTTTTAAATTTTTTGTTGCCTATAACACCTGGCACTCTAACAATACCATTGCCATCTACTTGGCCAACAAAACCAAAATATGGTCTTAATTGGGATTTTTTAACATTTCCAAATTGAGGGATATTATTTAGCACATTTGCCGCACCTCTAAATCCTCCAAATGTCAATCCGGGGCCAAGTTTTTCTTCCAACTCTTTCATTATCTCTGTCTCATTTCCTTTTACACTTTCGAAATTATCTACAACAGAGTCTAAGTCATCAGCAACTATGCTTGAAAAAATTGGATATAAGTCGGTGTCCTTCTTCGTGCCGCCAGTTTCTCTTCTAAAAAAGAACCATTTACCAAAAGAGTTGACAAATTTCGATTCTTTTTCTGGATATTTTAAATCATTATGAATTTTTGAAATAATACCATCAAGCAATTTTCCCATCCTTTTAAGTTCAGATATTTCTTTTTGTGGTGGTAATTTCTTTTGAGACATTGATATGAGTCTAGTATTTACACTATTACTTTGTCTTGTCAACTCAAATAATAGCAACTCAATAAAATGTTGGGGAATAATAAAATGTGTCTTTTTATCATTTTCCTCATTTCCTTTTTCTGCAGAAGGTTGTAAGTTTTCCCATTCATCAAGAAAAGTAAATGGTTCTGGTTCATTCCACTTAATAACTCTTGGTCTGATAAACAAACCACCCCATCCATTTGCCTTATTTTTTGCCGAATTTGGCGTGAAAACATTAAAACAAAATGGGCACTTAAATGGAACTTCAGATAATATTTCTGGAGCCATGAATACATTTTTATAATTTATTCTATCTTTTGGAACATCTACTTGAGCATCATCTGCTGTTTGAACTGGTGGTTGAACACCAAAAGTAAGTAATTTTTTTTCTACCTGCATTTTTGTTTCTGTGTCAATCGCACTAAAATATGGATGATCCCAGTGTACACAAGAAATAGGAATTCTTGATGGCATATATTCATTATTTATAGTTTTCTGTCTACCGCTACATGAATCTTCTGGACAAACAATATGCTGCCTCGACGGTCTAGCAAATATTTTAGCAGCCCAATGTCTGTCAGCCAGGGCCTTCATTTTATGCTCTTGTCCTGCTAACACAACTTCCCGATCTTCTGCCACTTCTAACATATTAGAAGCACGAGCCTGTTCAATTATATATTTTGTCTCGTCCATCTCTTTTTTAAATTCATCCATCTTATTTTCCATATGTCTGATATATTGATAGCATCTTGGACAGAAATATTTTCCTCGACTAACAGGTTCCAATGGCTTCTTTCCAGATCCTCCCTCATACTTCATGTCAGTTGTAATTTTTCCTCTATTTAAATTACAAAATGAGCAAGTTGGTCTGGTTTTTAAGACAGTATTTCCCGTATCTCTTACTAAATGGTTGCTTAAGTTATTTACTAATGCCTTAGTTAAATAGCCCATTATCGGAGCCTTGGGCGGGCTTGACGAGCCATTTTCTAAATAAACTTTTAAAATTTTAGGTATTTCTTTTTGTGCAAAAATAATAACTTCTGGTGCGGGTCTCTGTATTTTGATTCCAGGACCATATATCCAAATTGTTCCCACAGGTATCTTAACACCTCTTATGAAAATGGAACTATGGTCTTTCGAGAAATATCTAGAATTAACAATTTTCTTTATAACACTTTTCCCAACTATTAATGTTAACATTGGCAAAATACGATATGATATAAAATCAGGATTTTCTTTTAATCGTCTACCCAGTTCTCTCCAAGTAGTACCCAAACTAAATAACTCATCAATCGCCTCACGAGATCCAAGTGTTTTCTTGTTAAAATAATGATCGGTCTCTTCATCTGGTAAGTCACTCAACTCTTCTCTCTTGTCTCCTAAAGTTGGCTGGTCTACTGGAATCAAACCAAATTCGCTTTTCATAAGTTCAGAATATCCAGCATAACTTCTTCCATGAATGCCATGTACTTTTTCCATATAAACTCTGCGTTTTTCAATTTCTTCCTCAGATATATATTCAGGAATGGAATCATCAAACGTCATACTATTTAGAGGATTGTCGTCATCAATTTCCGAATCGTCAGAGTCTTCGTCATCGAGATCTTCTAAAAATGACGCCAGTTGTTCCTGAAGTTCTTGGTCTTTCAATTCCTTTTTTAATTCTTCTTCAGTCTTTTCCTCTTCTACTACCGGCTCTTCTTCAGTCTTTTCCTCTTCTACTACCGGCTCTTCTTCAGTCTTTTCCTCTTCTACTACCGGCTCTTCTATAACCTCTTTCACTTGGGGCTTTTTAACATATGTGAAATCCTCAGTCTCCTCTGAAGATATTGCTTTAGCCGGTTGTGGCGCAGGAATATATTCTACTATTTTTTTAGGAGAAAATGGCTTTGGTTCAACGACGCCTTCTTCATCTACTTCTAAATCTTCCTCAACTGTTTCTACATCTATAATATTTACATCTTCTTCTTCATCATCTTCAACAGCAAACTTACATAATTCTCCGAATGTCCATATTCTTTCAAGAAGTTTCTGAGCAGTTCTTGTGGAAAACATCCCCATTGGTGGAGGATTAGTAATAACCCCACTATCTCCAGAAGGAGGATCACCATATAATCCGGTTTCTGGATCTTGAAAATCTTTACCCCAAAGCTGTCCATCAAATTGTGTACGATAGTTATCATCAACATTTTGAGACACATCAATTTTTCTTTTCTTCATTTCATTTTTTACAAGATCTAATAATTTTTCTTTTTTCATGAATTTTCTCCGATAAGATTATTATATGTCTCAACTAACTCATCATCTGTCATCAGTTCCACTATTTCTTCCTTTCTGGCATCTTTTGTACTTGGCTTATGTTCAATTCTGTATATATATTTGCTTGGCAAAATACCATCTTTTAAAACTAACATGGCATGTGCTTTACCAGAAAAATAGAATTTCCCCTTTTCTTTCCATTGATCTTCCTTAATTCTTGAGCCCTTTAGTTCTGTTATAAAATCTTCTAATTCAACTGGGCGCTCACTTCGCACTTTTTCTTCTACGATTGATGCCTTTTCTATAACTCCATCTCTTACTGCTGCCACAAAATCAATATTATAAAGATCATGTTCTTCAGCATATTCTTTAATATCTTTATTTATTCCTTTAATATTAGTAGGAATAGGCTCTAAAAGAACAGATAGGGCTCTTGATCCTCCCTCACCATCAAACATTGCTTCACGCCTTTTTTCTAAACCTTCCAAAACATCTTCATAAGTTACTTTAGATTTGGGAACACCCATTGTTTCTGCTGTACGATCTCTATAATTTTCTATACGTTCTTTATAGTCATTATCGTCAATTAATCCATATGGAGACTTCAAACCACTTTCTTCTATATCTTTTCTTACATCTTTTGGACTATAATGATATAAATAAAATTCTGTATCTATATTTTCTAATGAGGCACCCCTCAAACCTTGAGTCTGGAAATCATTATATGTCAGATTCTTCTTATCTAATATGGAAGAAATGTTCATATTTTTATTTAGATAATATTTAGTCACATCTCTCCAATCCATAGACATTTTTTCTATTACAATATCTATCCCATTATTCATGTTTTCATAAGGTCCATGAATCCCCTTTTGGTCATGCCATGAATGTTCTATCCAATACCATCCATCTTCCTCATTGTAAAAAACAGCACTATGTCCGTTACCCTCACCATCTTTTGGCCGAATAAATATCATTATTGGATCATATCCACTTTCACTTAATAATTTATATTCTAAAAGACTTTGCTCGTAACAGCTGCCAATATTTCTATCTAATGTCTCTTCTGTAGTCAATAATTTAATATTATTTCCCTCTTGCCACCAATCAACATTCTTGGCATCCATTGAATCCATTTTTTTCGGAGATAGTTCTTCATCATCTATTGTAACCAACCCATAATCAATATCATCCATTTTTTCTAATAGTTCTTCTGGATAGTTGGTGCTATCTCCTGATGCTATCTTATTAATTAAATCAAATCTTGACGCATAACTCATTAACCCTTTTTCTTTTATATCTTCATAGGCTTCTTTTGGGGCATAATGATATAAAGAAATGGAGTTTGCCAATTTATATATCTTATCAAATCTTGATGCTACTTTTTTATTTAATCTAATCTTAAAAGCACTTTTTTCATTAGCCCCTTTTACATTATTTAATATATTGGGGTAAATATCGTACAAATTATGTTTTTCAAATAATTCCTCAAGATACCAAGAATCCTCTTCATTTATATATTTTTTTAAATATTCTTCTCCGTAATGTCTATATCTGGGATCTTCATAAACATTAAAGCGAAAATAGTTTTCATACCCATTATCCAAACCACTTTTTATTATTTCTGGAGCAATATTTGGTATAATATTATATATTTTATATTCTAAATATAATTCTCTCATATCATGACTATTAGACAAGAAAACTTCTGAACTATCTTCAACTACTTTAGGATACTTCTTATGCAAGCCCAATCTAAAAAACAAATAACTTACTTCAATGTCGTGTAAAAGACTATAAGCCAAATTTTCACTGATATATTCGGGATATTTTTCATGTAGTTTTGAATAAAAGAATGCTATATTTCCAGAATTAGACATTCTTTCAAGTATTATTCTTGCTAGCTTAGGATATTTCTCGCTCAAGCCTCCTATATCAAAAAAGAATTCTGGTTCTGGGCCTTCCGCTATTGTCTCGATTAATAAATCATGTAATTCGGGATACTTTTTATCTAACCCATACGCATAAAACAAGTCAGCTTTAGTCCAATCATGTGTTGCTATTCTTGTAGCAAAAAGTTTTAATTGACTTGTACAATACTTTCTCGTTTCCATATTTCTAGAAAAATCTTCTAAGTAGTCATATTGGATTATTTTCTGAGATATATCTAAGTTTTCCAATTCTATTTTTAATTGTGTTGGAGACATAGTTTTAATTATTTCCTTGAATTTTGTTTCCTTGCGACCTTCATTATCTCTATTAATAATAGGAATTATCTTATCATAATATTTTCCAAGTGCTTTACTAAGAGTTGCTTCATCTATTTGAAAATCAACAATATCACGAATGTCTACGTCAATCTGATCATTATATTTAGTAATTGTATAAGCATGTTTATCATCATTTTCCTTATTTAAAATATAATACAGATATACATTTTCCAAAGAATAAACTACAAACATATTATTTTCTTCTGTCGCTGTACACCATTGTGTCCCAGAACCAAAATATTTAGAAGCCTGCTCTGTTCCTGGCAATATTACTAAATAGTTCTCATCTTCAAAAATAACATCAGAATTTTCTCTTGCCGTTTTCTCCTTTCCTCTTAATCTCTCTCTTTCTTCAATAACTTTACTTATTTCTTGTCTCACAAAACTCTGAAATGATTTAGGTTCTATATTATTAAGAAATCTTCTCCCATCTTCATATGATTTTGATCTTATCTCTTTTCTATCCATATTTAAATTACGATATTCTTCCCTTTTTTGTTTTAACAACTCAAAATATTGTTTTGCAACTTCCCGCGCCTCATGTTTCTGTTTCTTTATTTCAGAAATAGCTTTTTGCAAAGACTGGAAATTGTATTGATACAAATCTTTATTTTCCAACAATTGCTGATGATTTTTAAATTCTGTAATATAATCATATAATCGTACAGCGCCACTTTGTTTATTCTCAAAATTTACAAGTTGTTTCGTAAACCATGTTAGATATCTTTTATCGATTTTGTGTGCTACTTCTAAAATATATTTTTTTAAATCAGGATATTTTTTTATAAGATTTTCTCTGATTCCTGCTAATTTATATATCTTATCAAATCTTGACGCATAACTCATTAACCCTTTTTCTTTTAAGTAATCAAAATATTTCTTAATTGCCTCTAATGTAAACTTGCGATCTAATACTTTATATACCATTTCAGGTGAGTTATATCCCTCATTAATAGTATTTAAAATAATATCAGCATATTTATTTACTATATTATTAAACTGTTCATTATATTTTTTCTTGTCATCGACATCTATTAAAGTTGCCAGTTCTAAATTTTTAATCTTTGTTAAATAATCTCCTGGACCATATCGTCTAAGAATTCTTAATAACTCAGCCCATCTGGCATCTACTTCTATGTGTTGTCTCATATACTTTTCTTCGCCATCTTCTATCGACGTATATTTTGGATAAGAGATTAAGCCCCCATGTGTTGATTCATGTTCAAGAGTAGATTCTATTTTCGACAAATCAACATTGTCGAAATCAGGAATCATAACTAATATTTTGTCTCCTCCACATATTCCACCATAACCAACTCTTGGCATATTGCCCCAGATTTTACTTACAGCCATAGGATCTAACTTTATAAAATATAATTTAAGGGTAGGGTCTGAAAATTTTGTTGATGTTCCATATGGGTCAAAATATATATCTCCAACATAAAGATATGGATGACTACTTGAAATATCATATGTTGATTTAGGATTATATTCATCTATCCCCAATTTTTTGTACTCTTCATTTATATTTTTGTAAAATGATTTTGTTCCATTAATAAGAGAAGAAATATATTTTTCATTTAATCCAACATTTCTCTTCATTTTTTTATCATATAAAACATTTTCTTCTTGTTCTTTTTGATTAAGATATGTAATTTCATTTGCTAATTTATCAAGTCTTGAAGATTTTTTATTTAAACCTTCAAGTAATTCAATATCGCTCTGGTCTTTTGGTCTGTTCATCATCTGTTTCCATTCTAGCGTATGCTCTGGACTCCAATGACTAATTCCCTCTACATCTGTTAATAGCATATTTTCAGCAAAATCTCTTTCGTCAACTTTCCATGGCCCAGTAAATATTTCTAACTCACCTTCTGGAAAATCAAATCTAACTCTAGGATTTCCTGGGCGAATTTCATCCACAATACCATTAGGATGTTGTGATATCCGTCTCCATGCTTTTTTATCCGGAATGGTAATATCTAAATCGCCAACAGATTTTAATCCTAAAGCGCCAAGAATTCCACTTCCTCCAATAATAACTTCTGACTTCGATACATTCATATCATTTAATATATTTATAAGATATCCAATAAGTATTTCGTACTTGCTTCTTTGTGCTAGTTTTCTTATCTGATTAAGCCTCTGGGCAACTTTGTCTTGTAATAAATTTTCAACTGCCTGATATACTTCCTTGACCGCTTTTTTCCATTTTATAGGAGCATCTTTTTTTAATAAAACCATTGTCCTATCATGTGTTAAATTCCAAGGTCCATAATTATTTTCTGAAGGAATAACTGCCAATCTCATTTTGAGGATTTCCCCTCTCTCATCGGAAGGATATTGTAATAAATTTTGTTTAATATCTTCTATAGTAGTTACTAAGTTTGTTTTAAATTCATGTGGTTTCAAATGATGCTCTGGTTTATCACCTATTCTAGAAGAAGACAAACCAACCTCATGTCTCTCTTTACCTAGTTTTTTGGCAAGAATATCTTGCATTACATGTGTAAATTCATGTGGGATAGCACGAAGTGCTTCAAAGAAATATTGTTGATTTGTTTGATATGGCGAAAATGAATGTGATCCAAGTATTATATATCCAACAAAATCTCTTGAATGATAATGTGTTCTTGCTGTAGGATCAAAAACAACTCTTATCATTATAGGATAATTGTCTATTTCAAAATTAAAATCTTTTGTATTTGGCAAAGTAATAGTTTGGCCATTGGCATATTCTTTTAAAATATCAATTTTTTCTTGTGGAACTTTTCCAGCCCACTCAAAATCCTCTCGCAAAGACTTCTCTTCTTTGTCAATTATATCTATAATTTTTTCTTTAAAATCTATATTACCTGCTGATAAAAATTTAATATCTAGAAATTTTCCATTCCCAAAAAGCGACCAACTAGTTTCTTTTTTATCAATGGTCAAATTGGTTTTTTCTCTTTTTATCCAGATTGATGGCAAAGCATTTTTGTCTTGCTCCAATTGTTTTTTGGCATCATTAAGTTCTTTCAATATAAAATTTGATTTTTCTTTCCAATTTCCCCAATGTGAAAATAATGCTGGATAGAAATGTTTACGAATATAATCAGATACCATTTTTACTTTATCTTCTGGCGGCGTTAAAATACCAGAAGGTTTTTCTGGGGAAACTGCTAACTTGTTAATCTGGTCAAATCTTGATCCAGATATTTCGACGTAATCTTCCCATGAATCTTCCTCGTCTTCCTCGACTATAGACTTATTTTTCTTTGGTTTTCTATAATAATCAGAATCATATTCTTGAGCCTTATCCATCCACTTATCTGTTTCTTCTAGTTCATTTTCTAGTTCAACACTATCCTCATAAGTCAAATCAGTTTTATCTATTTCGTTATCACTCCTTCCAAACCCAATTGGACTACTTTTAACTATATTAATCCCAAGTTCTTCGGCTTCTTTTATAATAGAATCTATATTTGAAACAATACAAACAAATTTTGATTGTTTCGGGATAACCCAAGCCTCAAAAATAGTCTCGGGAGGCTTTCGCTTATTTTTAGTCAAACCAGAAATACATCTTCTATTTGTCCACTCATCAATATCAGAATAAACATCATGGCCAAAAGCCCCGTCTGCCTCCCCATCCATAATGATTGCAAAAAATTGGTCAGTTCTTCCCTCTACATAAAGTTCATCTCCAGATTGATTTCCGACCGAAGAAAAACAAACATGATTGTCTATATTTAAAAATTTACGAAGATAATTGTCTAAATTTTTTCCCCTTGGAAGACAACTTACATGAATCCATCTTCCACTAATTGGTTTTTCTAAATATCCGCCTCTCGGTCCCAAATAAAACGTATCCTCCATACCATCATCATAAACTTCTACAATAACATCTTTTGGAAGTTTATCATTTAAATATCTTCGTATAATTTCAGGTGGCCGGCTCAAAGCAGCTAATGCATCATCATCATTGTCAAAAAATTTAGAATTATTAGAAGATCTCCCCACACTTATTAACTCATCAGCAATATGCTTATAAACATGTTTGTATTTTTTTTGTAAATATAGTATACTAATTCTTCTGGCAACTTTCTTTATTAAGTCAAGCCTTGAGCCTACTTTAGCATCGTTACAATATTCTTCTACATTCTCTATTGATGCTCCCTTCAAACCTTGAGTTTTAAAATCTTTATAAGTCAATCCTTCTTTGTCTAGTATTAGAGAAGGATCCATATCTTTATTTAAATAATATTTAGTAACATTTTTCCATCCCATCGACATTTTTTCTATCATAATATCTATTCCGTCATTTATATTATCATAAGGTCCATGGATTCCCCGTTGATCACCCCAAGAATGTTCTATCCAATACCATTCATCTCCTTCACTATAAAAGATAGCACTGTGCCCATTGCCCTCACCATCTTCTGGATTAACAAATACCATTATTGGGTCATATCCAGCCTCATCCAATAGTTTATATTCTAGAAGACTTTGCTCATAACAACTTCCAATATTTCTATCTAATGTCTCTTCTGTGGTCAATAACTTAATATTATCTCCATTTTTCCACCAATCAACATTCTCATCGTCTAATGAATCCATTTTTTCTTGAGATAGTTCCTCGTCATCTGTTGTTACCAATCCATAATTAATATCATCTAATTTCTCCAATAATTCATTTGGAAAATTGGCTATTTTTTTTATTCTATCAATCCTAGATGCTTCCCTGTCATCGATATTTTGGTAAATGGCATTCACTCTTAATATACGATCAATAAGAGAGACTATTTCCTCGCCAGCATTTTTTTTATTTAACATATCTTTTATTGTATTTAGACGATCATTAGAAAAGTAAGAATATGATTCTATATTTGCCTCGCCAGATAAAAGCCTATCAACTACATCTTCCATCTCTCTCTCTAATTGCTTTTTGCCAATCCCTGGCCGTGTTTCAAAATAGTCTTTCATTATTTCTTCTGCTTTTTGTTCATCTATAGATCCAACAAAAACAACATCTTTCTTATATTTATTCCATAAATTCTCATCAAATATAATTTCGGTCGCCCAATCATATTTCTGTATGCCACCAGACTCTTTTATCATGGCCATGGGAATTTTATATATGTAAATATTTCCGTGAATACCGTGATTTTGCCAAACCTTTTTCCAGTTATTTGTTAAAAATACTGCACGTTCATAATTTATGACTTTATGTTCACCATCTTCCTTAAAATATCTAGTCCATCCTTTTTCTATATTATGTTTATAAGGCTTAGGTTCGGCTGGCCTTGGACCAACGTGATATAATATTTTCTGGTCTTTTCCACCAAAAGCAAGTTTTTTAATATGGTCTAGGCGAGAGGCAGTATCTATCAAATGATTAAATTCTAACTCATCAAAATATTTCATTATTGCCTTCTTAGAGAATTTTCTTTCAAGTGCCTCATATGCCATATCAATAGAGTTATGCCCTTCATTTATTGTTTCCAGAATAATATTTTGATATTTTGATCTTATTTTTTTAATACACTCATCAAACACATCTTTTTCTTGATTGGTCATTCTTTTGCGTTCATCACTAACCAACCCATAATAAATAGGGCTAGGACCATGTTTTCTTAAACTAAATAATATTTCTCCCCATCTGGCATCTATTTCACTTTTATTTAAAAGATATATTAAACTATTTTCTTCAGAACTAATATATCCACTAAAATCTCCTTGCCCACTATGAACTAATTCATGCTCTATAATAGATTCAATCATAGCCAAATCTACATGGTCGTTTTCTGAAATATAAGCAACAATTAAATTTTCATCAGGCAAATATTTTCCAGAATATTTTCCATTATTTTTAGTTCTTTCGTGAAATGCCAAAACTATTTTAGTGTTTTTGTTAAAAAATTTCCCGGCTGCGCCATAGGGATCACTCCAAATTTTTTCCAATGGCGTTGAAGGATGATCTTCATCTATCGGCTCTGCAGTATATTCATCATATTCAAAACTATTATAATAAGCCTTTGTCCTTTCTAATAACTCATTAAACTTATCTTCATTCATCCCAATATCACTAAGGTTTTTTTCTTTTTGCTCTAAAATATTTTTTCTTTGTTCCCTTAAACTAATATAGTTAGAGCTTTTCATATCAGGGACACAAAGTAGAATTACGTAATCACCCTCAATTGATATCCTAAAATTCTTGAATACTATTCCATATCCCAAAATCTTCGATATGTGTTCCCCAAATTCTCTTTTTTTTGAGTCATCAACATTTAATTCAGACAAAGACAGCGTTGTGGGATTTTCAGGAAATAATATTTTTAGTGATCTTCTAAATGGACCACTAGAAAGCTTAAAAGAATAGTGTTCATCTTTTACACCATAGCCAAATGATACAGACCCAAACACTTTGGCCCAAATCTTAACCATTATAGCTTCTTGGTTTAATTTTGATTTTTTAAAAGCACTGTTTATGTTTGCCGCAGCCTTTCTTATTAAATCTGGAGAAAACCCATTTCTGCCAATAAGACTAACTATTGCTTTATGCTCTTTTACCATTACTGATGCTTCGTTATTGTTTAAACCAGTAACAACATCAGATAAGTCTATAAAATCTTTATAATCGCTCTCAAATGATAATTCTAAAATTATATCATTCACAATATCTGCATCAATAACAATATCAGGATTTAAATCATCAATTATTTTCTCGATATCATCTTTTTTACTTATATCTTCAGCGACCTTCGAAATCAACCTCATCCTTTCTGATTCTTTTCTTATAAGTTTTATATATTCGTATTTGTGTTTTCCAATATCCTCTTTATTTTTATCGGTCAATTCATCTAGATGTGGATGATCTTCTAACTTATTATATTTATCAACATCTTTAACTCTTAATGTTCCAAATGGAGATGTTAGTATGTCACCTTCTTTATATTTTCCATAATCTTTATCAACACGAGTTGTGTATATATGTCCCCGCTCTTTTAATTGTTTTTTAATATCTTTGTGTTCTGACTTAGGGAAATCTATCTCCTTTTCTAAACATTTTTCCATTTGTTTATTGGTAACATATCTAACCTTAATAGTTTCTTTTTCTTCGTCAAATGCTTTAGATAATCTATGATTTCCATCAACAACCGTATCTTTATATACCAATATCGGATATTTGAGATCAACTTCTTTTATCCTAGAAGATTCTTTTCTATATTTAGATTTATTATCCAATACATCTTGTAAGGAAATTTCATTATCATCAGAATCTTCCCACATTTTTTTCTTAAGATTTTTTTTGAACTTTTTAATTGGCTCATCAGTAATTTTATTGTCTTTTGTTATTTTAATAAGTTCATCAACATTATATGTATTATCATTTCTATCACTATATGTTTGTGTGGCAAGTTTTTTGATTTTATCTAAACGAGAGGCATTACTTAAAAAACCATCTCCCCTAAGATGATCTATGTATGTCTCAATTGCTCTTTTTGTAAATCTACCATTTAATACTTTATAAATCATATCTACAGAATTATGACCCTCATTGATAGCTTCTAAAATTGTTCTTGCGTTTTTTTCTACCCTGCCACGAACTTGTTCCATAAATATTTCTTCTTCTTTCTCGGTCATTCTTTCTCTTTCACGCATAAATAAATCTAAATGGTGTTTTGATAACCCATCTCTTCTTAAAGATAATAGTATTTGTCCCCACCTGGCATTTATTTCATTTTTATTATGTAAATATGCCATAAAATTTCTATCTGGGCCAATATATTTACTTGCACTCGGGTCTCCAGAAACAACTTCTCCGCTATGAGCTAATTCATGTTCTAACAGGGATTCTATTTTCTCATAATCTATGTTTTCTTCTGGGATCCAAATAGAAATTGTTTTCTTTTTGCTATTATAAAGCCCCTCATATGCTGCTTTTTGATTATCTTCTAGGCGAAATAAAATTTCTATATCTTGGTTAAAAAATTTTCCAGAAGCGCCAAATGGATCATGATATAACTCTGATACTTTTGTAACAAAACCAGGTTTAACACCATCATTATTAAATGATTTAATCTTATTACCCATAACTTTTATGATATGATCCATCATTTCAGTATTTAAACCAATTAATTTATTTTTCTTTTTTTGCCCTAAAACATTTTCTTTTTGTTTTTTTTCATCAATATATTTTACATCAGGATATTCTAATGAGATAATAAATATTGATTTGCCATTATTAGAATAAATTTTAAAATCTGTCTCTTTAGATTTTTCTTCGCCCAAATGTAAATTAAACACTTCTCTTTCTTGAGGAAGTAGATTAAATTCGCTCAATTTAAAAACAAAACTAGATTTAGGAACAATTATTTTAGATCTATTAAAAACTGAAAACGGGTCTACTACAGAGTAAACATCATCTTTATGATAATCATTATCAGAAATAATAGATGCTATTGTTTTAATAAATTTTTGTATAATTGTTTTTTGATTTGATATAGATTTTTCTATTATATTATATAAAATATCTACAATTTCAGAAAATTTTTCCGTTTCTCCTTGCCTTATATAAGACGATACTTGTATGTAATGATCTTCATGAGTTGTTCTTGAGAAAATATCTTGTCTAAATAAGGGACTCAGATTAATAAAATTATTTGGCAAATCATCTAATATAATTATAAATTTTACACGATATAAAGAAAAATTTTCTATAATGTCATATTCAAAATCCATATACTTTTCCCAATTTGAAAAAGAAGAATCTAATATATGTAACGCATTAATTAAAAATTCTGCCCCATCATCCACCACAATATGTTTATTATCAGAAGCATATTTTATATTAGGATTGTAAAATTTAATAACAAAGAAATTTTCTACTTCGGGCTGAAATTTAAACTTCTCCTCTAAATCAAGTCCTAATGGTTCACTTATGTCTTTCCCTATTTTATATGGAGTCATTTTTTTTACTTCTTCTATAGAAAGATCACAGAAGTGAGCACCAGCATCTGTAATAGCTTGTACAGTATCACCAGGCTCTACACCATAATCTTCAAGTCTTATGGTAAATGTTCGCTGGCCATTCTTAATTGACTCTACATAATCTTGTGGGAAAGGAATTGATTTCATAATTGCTCTCTTTGATATCATTGCTGTCTTTTGTTTAAAACCAGCCAACCCACCATTCGGAGGCATTTGTGTTGAAATACCAGTTTTCTTTTGAATGGCAGGATTTGCCCTTTTTAAATAATATAAGTGGCCTTCAGAAAAAGTTTGTTTGTTTTTTAAGAATCTACTAAGTCGGCCAAGGCCACTAGCATTTGCTATTGCTATTAGTTGATAAATATTATAGGCTTGTGAGTTGGAAACATCATATCCATATTTTTGAACCATTTTAACTACAGAATTTATGCGGCCAGAGAAATCTCTTTGCGCCATTCTCTCACATAATGCCATTAATGATTTATTTTTTCTTACTTTTTTTGCATCAGTAAATGTATCATCAAATTTTTTATAAAGTTCTGGATGATCTTGGGAAGCTTTTAATTTGGCTATAGCACTTAAGTTAACATTGCCAGTAATATATCTACTAACAATGCGATTGATTTTAGACTTTGACTCAGGAGTTATTTTCATGTAGCCACTTAATTTACTATAATCAACACCATATCCTTTCCAGCCACCATCTTTCTTTTTGGCAATAATAGCTTCGCCATTTGGTAAAGTATATTTTAAAACCTTCCGTCTATATTTTCGAGGATTATTTTTAAAATAAGATTCGACAGCATCTTGATCAATTGGAACCTCTTTCCAATAATCTATTTTTCTCAGTGCCCTACAAGCATTACCATGGGCACTTCCAATTGTTTTATAATCAGAAGAACTTATTCCAGTTACTTTCTCAGATAGTGGATCTTTTGATAGGTGTCTAGAAAAAGCTGATAGTTGGTTTCCCACCAATCCATAGCCAGTCTCAAGATCTCCAACAGCATATTTGCCACCAGTTTCTAAACCAATAATAATATCATATGCTAATTTTGTATCAACAAGAGGAAGCGGTCTCAATATAGTTTCTTTTGAAACAGTTTCTTGAGGACTGGTTTTAGGAGATGTTTCTTCTGGCATCAATTGTTTTTGCAGAAGATTTACAATTTGGCCAAGATCTGTCGCCGTAACTTTAGATATCATCTTATCACCTACATCATCATAGCTAATGCAATTATTTTATCAAGCCTTTTTGCGGTTTTGGATTCTTCCCCATCTTCCGATTCTGGAACATCAATATCCTCTAATTCAACCTCTGACTCTACTTCTGGAGTCATGTCAGATGGAGTTCTTATCCCAAGTTCTTTTTTCATTGTGGTGACAGTTATTTTATTAATTTTAATCCAATCATCTGATACGTACTCACATCTTAGAATTTTCCCGTCTCTGCCCCTCCATCGCAAAATATTTTTCCACTCTGGATGAGCCGCGTCAATAACTAATTTAACAAACTTAACAGGACCAATATCTCCATCTGGTGTAAGTTCGACAAACCCCTCAGAAAGTCCTGCTTCAAACTGCTTTCTCGGTAAATAAATAGAACCGCTATCACCCTCAAAAAATTCGTAATCTGCCGTATTTTCGATCCTCACAGCCTCCTCTGGTGTTTTTGGTGTAACAAGATCTTCATGAAACATGTCAACTTGAGAACGATCTACTTGGGCGAATTCAATCCAACTATTTCCATCTTTATCCGTCAATTCTCCATCTTGTACCCAAGCAGCATTAATTATATTTTCGGCAGCAACTGTGTTTTTTAATTCGTTGGACAAGTTAGCACTTGGTGCCTGATTGACCATAAAATATTTTTTACCATCATCTCTTGTTATTGAATTAAAATGAGAGTTATCAACATGGTAATCAAAAACTTTTTTTGGTATGGCTATTCTCGCAACATTTGAATAATCAGATGTTGCATACCTCTTATTATAGAAGATTATTGATCTATTCCAGCGTGCATAATCCTCACTTGGGGCACCTAATAACATTTTTAAACGTTTTAACTGATCTGCAGTCATTTCTTCAGGATTTTTTATTCTTGGAATTTCATCTAACTTTTCGGCAGAATCATCTTCAGCAACGGGAGTAGTATCTCCTGGAGTTTCAGTTGATGGGGCAGGTTTCTTCTGCTTTTTTTGTTCTTTTTTTAATTCTTCTTTTTGTTCATCACTCAAGAGACCAACACCCTTATTCATTTCTTTTAAGGAATCATTATATCTATTTTGTAAATTTGCGAGTCTCTCAGATGGAGTGATATTGATGCCCAATTCAGCTATTGCCCTTTGCCAATTAATAAGGTCATGCCGGGCAAGATACATTTTTGTTTGGCCAAATTGCTCATCCACTCTTCCCATGTGATCATCCAATTCTTTCTGAATTTCAGTTGCCAAAGAATAAGCTTGACGGAAATTTTTAAAAAATATTCGTTTGGACCAACCAGATAATTTCCCGCCTACCCAATCCCACAAGCCAGCATGTTTTTCAATTGGTGAGTTACTGGCCAAAAGAATATATTTATCTATATGACTCGCATCTTTATATAATTCATTTTTTACTAGTACTTCTGAAAATTGTTTTGCCTGTTTTATTGTAAGCATTGTTTTCTCCTACCAAATTTTATCGTCTGCCAATGTATCAGGGTCTATCCCCTTATCTCTCGCCTCACGCCTTTTTGTAAGTTCTTTTCTTAGTGGCTTTACATAAGTGTCATAAACACCATCCAATTCTTCTTTCCAAACTTCATCCTTTTCCTCAATATCCAATATTTCTTCAGAATCATGTAAAGCTTTATAATGTTCCAGTTGTGGCATTTCTCCAGGAGGAACAATTGCCGAGCTACCTAAATCAATATCTGGTAATGGTATAATCTTAGATGTTTTTTCTTGAATCTCGCTCTGTATTTTACCGGGATTACCAACACGCCGTTTAATATATTCTTTATCATCGTCTGACAATTCACCCAAAGGAGGCCCCGTCATAAGTTCTATATTTCTCATAATTGTATATTCAGCAATTCTTGAAATATCAAAATCTAAATCTTTATAAGTATCTTCAATTATAAGATCTAGGTAATGATCATATCCACCACTTCTCCATCTTTTTAAAAATTGTTCAGCATTACTTTTACCCCGAAACACAAAATAAGAAAATCCGTTACTGTAAAATCCCCAAAGACCCCTTTCTTCATTAGTTAGTCCACTACTAAAAGGAGTTTTATCATTTATTCCAGTATCATCATAAGTTTTTCTAACTGCTCCAACATCATGTGGAGAAAAATTTCTTCCACAATGTGGACAAATCTCATCTGGGACAAACATTTTAGTAAAAACTGAAGGATCTAATTCTACAGGCTTATTACAACTTGGATTAGGACAAGCAGGAGACCATCCCTCTTTAAACTTTTCAACAAGTGACATATCAATAGCTTCTCTAATTAACTTATCTATAAATTTAGATTCTTTTATATAGCCAAAAATATCTAATTTATTTGCTAGTTTAGTTAATTGTACTATCATTATTTTCTCCTCATCGCTTTTTTTGTCAATCTCTGTGATTCACCACATAATTTCTTTAATAAGGATAATTTAGCAGAAATCAAATGAAATTCTGAAAGAATTTGTTTATATTCTTGATTTAACTGAGAATCTACTTTTTTCATTAAATGTGGATCTCCAACTTTTCCTATTTCTTCCAATTGCCTCAGTTGCTGTTTGTATTTTTTCTGTATTTCTTGTACTGTTTTTTCTTCCACAATTTGTCCTTAATAAATTATTTCTACATTGGGGGCGCTGCGCCTGGACCCATCTCTGGACTCATTCCTCCACCACCGCCGCCTAACTCACCAGAAGGAGGTGGTGCTAATTCTCCACCCATTCCACCTCCCATGTCTCCGCCCATGCCGCCCATGTCTCCGCCCATGCCGCCCATGTCTCCACCCATGCCGCCCATGTCTCCACCCATGCCCATGTCTCCACCAGCCCCTGGTGCTCCAGCTCCAGCTGCGCCAGGTCTTTCGCCCTCAGAAGCTTCTTGAATCTCTTTACTTGAATCCATAGATCTTAACTCTTCAAGTGAGTATTTTGCCAAAGCCTGCTCTTCTCTTTGTTTTTTTGCAAGATCGATCATTTCTTCTCTCTGCTTTCTCTTCTCTTCCTCATAATTTAATCCAATACTTCTATATATAGTCTGTAATGAACATTGTTGTGTAGAAAGAAGACCTGTAGTTGTTTGTACATAATCACTAAGATCATAGAGATTCATGTGATTCCACTCAACTTCAGGAATTATTAATTTCTTTTCCCCGTCTTTATATTCGAAAAATCCTCTCATCTTACTTATCGGAGCAAAAATTTTATTAACTAACCATTTTGCAATTAAATTACGGAAATTGAAATATCTCTGTCTCAATACTTCAAGACCAATAGATGCTGATGAATAAACAGCACTCTCTGTATCAACAACAGCCTGAGGAACCATTAATCCAGTATAAAGATTCTTAATAATTAATTCAATGTCTCCAGCAACATCAATAATTTGTCCATTAGCACCAATGCGCTCAATGGCCACACCAGCATGAGTAATAATTTTAAAATCTTTATCATACTGTGCTTCTTCCATAATTTGACGCCATTCTTCTAAATCTTCAGAAGTCAGCCTCGCTTCACCTTCAGCATTTCCACCGACCTTGACTAATGTAATTGGGTTTATAAGACCATCTGCCTGAGCAAATTTTGCCTCCCTCAACTTATCAAAAAGCATTAAATCCTTAAAACATGATACAACAATTGAAGTTCCACGAATATCATAAGGGCTGGATAACATTTTTAAATGAGAAGCATTGAAATTATCTAAAGGAATATTTTGTCCTTTTCTAACATGATGAATGATCTCTTCAGGAATCTGAGATCTAATGTGTTGATCTGCAGGATGACTGCTCATAACTAATCTTTTTAGTGCTTCGTCAGGTCTTAGAGAAATAATAGGATAGCCGCCAATTGCTGCTTTTTTAACATGAACAAAATCAGGATTTAAAATATTAATTCTTTTCCATTTTTTTTCATTTTCATCTAAAACTGCATAAGGAACAACCTCACCTAACTTCCAGAATTCTAATGATAGTTCGCCCAATGTTCCAAGCAAATCCATTTCTTCAACCATGTCTGAAAAAAATTGCTCAACCTTTTGGTCGTGACATCTAATATTTAATTTTGAAATTGGATATGTCGCATGTAATGTAATACAATTTCTTACAATAGGATGTAAGTCATAGAAATTGCGAATCCAAGAATTAATAGTAATTCTATCTCTTGGCAAATTAAGATTCGCCATCGTAAATAATGGGGAATATACTTCTGGTGCAAGTCTATCAGTATGTGACCCACCAGAATAACCAGAAGAATTGGATGTAGAAGAAATAGATGCTTGCTTTTTAAAAGAAGAGCTGTTAGCAATAACTGCTTGTGCCGTTTTTTTTAAATAATTAGATGGTCTTCCAGAACCTCTAGAAACAACTTGTCCACTTTGCTCATCCCATTCTCCGCGATCAATGTCTGGCAAATTAGAATTGCTCTGTGAACCAGCAACAATATTTTTTTTCAACATACTTCCATTATAGTTTTTTCCTGACTCAACAACTATACCACTTTCTACATCTCTATGGATCATATTTCTCCTGACATCAGAAAGTTGTCTAGATGCATCTGGACTAATTCTTATTTCGCCCACATCATTTGCGCCTTTATTTACTTCTCTTGATCCTCTTCTCATAATTTCTCCTTACTTTATCCCAAACATTTGAGGTGTTAATGTTGAACTCAAATCATGATCTATTTTTACCTGCGGATATTTCTGTATAAGTTGTTGTAAAT
>Ga0209128_1000586_pt1 | contig 27076 bp, 25 predicted proteins | sample ETNvirnome_6_100_FD_184072 | JGI IMG/M metagenome (GOLD analysis project Ga0209128, IMG submission 184072) | Marine viral communities from the Pacific Ocean - ETNP_6_100 (SPAdes) (version 2) | ecosystem: Environmental > Aquatic > Marine > Oceanic | place: Pacific Ocean | collected 2013-06-19 | reverse complement strand
CCCCACCAGTGCCAGCAGCCCATGGTCGATGGCACCGACGCTGTTGCCTTCCACCGTGACACTGGCGCTCTTAACCCGTTGAATCAGTGCTTTCACGCTTGCCCCTTCGTCCGTTCATTAGGCGCTGCTATCTTCATAGAGCGTTTCGCCATTGAGCGCGAGACGCAGCTGCTAGCGGCGGCGCTAGTCGTGACGAGCGTAGCGCCCAGTAACGCGGCTAGCCATAGCGTACTCTTTGTTGGTCGTTGCACGGTGACCATCTCCTTTGTTGGTTTGGGTAACACTATGCATAGCTATACACACATAAACAACTCATAAAGGTTCCGTACAACCACTCGATTGAGGAGTCATTGAGCCGCCACAAAGCCTTTACCAAGGCCGACAGAGCATCACATCGCAGTGGGGCTCACTGAGCAGCATTTCGGTTAGCGGATTAGGTTGGTGTGGTCGACTGCGGCTGCCTAACATGACCAAATCTGGCGAGTGCCGTTTAACATAGTCATGCAGCACATCGCAGGGCTGGCCCGGCTCTAGCGCAAGCTCAATGTCCGGCACGCCATCTAACTCCCGCAGCAGGCTTTCGACTTCGTTATCCAGCGCCTCCCGCAGGCGACTGACCTCGCGGTCACGCCACTGGGCGTAGAACGCTTGACTCCCCAGCTCCAATTCGCCGGGCAGGCTCCAGGCGTGTAGAAGCGTTAGCTTGGCCTCAGGAAAGCGAATCAGCGCTTCTTTCAGGGTCTGCCGAGCCGTCAGCGAGAAGTCGATAGGCACCACAATATGTTGCCACGGCTGAGTAGGCAGGTAAGACGCCACCACCACGGGGCACGGCGCGCTACGCAAAATACGCATCATGGTGGTGCCGTAAAGCAGGTCTTTTTGACCACGTTTGCGGTGCATACCCAGCACGATGAGCGACGCCTGACGCTCGTGAGCTTCCCTCACGATTTCTACATGAGGCTCCCCCACCACCGTTTGAATCATCAGCGATGGCAGTTCCAAGGCGTAATCTTCGCGCAGGTCGGTGAGCGTCGCGCTAATATCGTCGTTTACCGCGAGTTCCAGGTCATGGAGCATGCGATGCGGAAGGTAAGGGTCAAGCACATGAAGGGTATCAAGCTGCGCGCCCTGCTGGTGGGCTAAGCGCAGCGCGCGGGCAAAGGCCGCGCGGTTTTCCTGGGAGAGGTCGGTGGCAAACAGCAGCGTGCGGGACATGGGCAGCTCCTTGGCCGAACAGCTCAGCCTAGTAGGCAAACAAACGGGCACCCTTCAGCATGGTGCCCGTTGGCCTATCCCGCAAGGAGACTCTACGCCCTCAACACGTCAGCGATGGATTTACCACCAGGCATGAAAGTGATGCACCGGGCCACGCCCTTTGCCAACACTTAAGCGATGGCTAGCGGCCAGAGCATGATGAAGCCACTGCTTTGCCTCCGTAATAGCCTGCTCTGGGGCCTCTGCGCTAGCATCTTCCGGCAACTTGGCTAGGCAAGCCGTAATGGCTGATGAGAGCGCGCAGCCCGTGCCATGAAGGTTCTCAGTGGCAATGCGTGAGGCGGGCAGCCACTGATGACCGTTAGGGGTCGCCAGCAGATCCGGGCAGGTATCACCCCGTAAGTGGCCGCCTTTCAGCACCACATAGGGCGCGCCTAGCGCCACCAGTTTGGGCAGCAGTGCTTCCATCTCGTCCAGGCTGGCGGGCGATGGGGAATCGAGCAGCACGGCGGCTTCCGGCAGGTTAGGAGTAATCACATCCGCTAACGGCACTAAAATCTCTTTTACGGCGCGAATACCCGCGTCATCCACCAGGATGTCACCGCTCTTCGCCACCATCACCGGGTCGAGCACGATCCAACGCGGCCGCTGCTGGCGCAGTACATCGGCGATCACTTCGGCCACATCGCGGCTGGCTACCATGCCTATTTTCACGGCATCAATGGCCACATCGCTCAACAGATGTTCAAGCTGCTCACGAATTGCCTGAGGGGAAACCGGATACACCGAGGCCACGCCACAGGTGTTCTGGGCAATCACCGCAGTGATGACATTTGTGCCATACACACCCAGGGCAGAAAACGTCTTTAAATCGCCCTGCAGCCCCGCACCACCGGAAGGGTCGGAGCCTGCAATGGTGAGCACATTACGCAAACGGGAATCGGTAGAGGACATAGCACTCCTTACGAGACAGAACAGTATCTGCCCTAGGATACCCAAGCGGTGGCGCTTACGCTGCTTTAATCGCAGCCCGATATAACAAAATGGCCGCCCGAAGGCGGCCATGGTAAGGGTACTGCGCTACACCTGTTACTGCGAGGTGTCACCTTCCGGGTTACGGGCGTTGTAGTACGCCTGCTCGGAAATCGCGTGGTAATCCTCTACCTTATCTTGGAACGCACGGTAGGAGTCATAGATGCGGGTTGCCAGCTCGCTGGAGGCGGCCAGTTCACCCACTACCTCAGCTGAGTGTTCGCGGGCTTGGGCCAACACGTCGTCAGGAATGCGACGCAGCTCAACGTTATGCTCATTCACCAAGGTTTCCAGCGCGTCGTTGTTACGGGCGGTATACTCATCCAAGACGCTTTGGTTCACATCACTGATCGCGGTACGCAGAATTGCCTGTAAGTCAGCGGGTAGCTCTGCCCAGGCCTCTTCATTGATGATGGCCTCAAACATCACCGTCGGCTCATGCCAGCCAGGGTAATAGTAATAATCGGCCGCCTGGTGCAGGCCAAAGGCTAAATCGTTGTAGGGGCCGATCCACTCAGTAGCATCAATCGCCCCCGACTGCAGCGATGTAAAAATCTCGCCGCCCGGCATGTTCACAATCGCCACGCCCATACGGCTCATGACTTCACCACCAAGGCCCGGCATACGCATCTTCAAGCCGTCAAGGTCAGCGACCGAGTTGATCTCTTTGTTGTACCAGCCGCCCATCTGCACACCGGAAGAACCGGCTGCCAGTACATCGACACCGAACTCATCGTATAGCTCGTTCCACAGCTCCATACCGCCGCCGTAACTCAGCCATGCGTTCATTTCCTGGGCGTTCATACCGAACGGTACGGCGGCAAAGAACTGTGCCGCAGGCGCTTTACCTTTCCAGTAATACGAGGCGGAGTGGCCAAGTTCAGCGGTGCCCTCAGATACAGCATCGAAGACTTCAAACCCAGGCACTAGCTGGCCTGCACCAAATACTTCGATGGTTAAACGACCGTCTGACATCTCTTCGACCAGCTGGGAAAGCCGCTCAGGGCCTTGACCCACACCGGGGAAGTTTTTCGGCCAGGAAGTGACCATTTTCCAGCGGAAAGTCTCTTGCGCCTGAGCTTGGTTATCGAAGCTTGAAACCACCAGCAGGCTGGCAGAAAGAGCAGTCGTCATGGCAATGGCGACAGGCAGTGCTTTGGCTTTCATGCGTGAACCCTCTTGCTTATTTTATTGCTGTTATGGGTAGGGAATACCCCACCTGACGCTTGCCGCCAGGCGGGTTGTTACAAGCCATTATGTGTCTGCAGCTTGGCTGCTTTTGGTTAAGGTTGCCACTCCCTTGCGTTGATAGCAGGGTTATTTTTCAACTCATAACACATTAGAACTGGGTCGGTAGCCATGTTGCCAGCTGCGGGAAAAACGTTAGCAGCAACAGCATGCCTAACTGCATCAAGATAAACGGCACCACACCGCGATAAATCGCCGAGGTAGGCACCGATGGCGGTGCCACGCCGCGCAGATAAAACAGTGCGAAGCCGAACGGCGGGGTCAGGAACGAGGTCTGCAGGTTAATGGCGATCATGATACCCAGCCAGATCGGATCTAATCCCATAGCCAGCAGAATCGGCCCGACGATCGGCACCACCACAAAGGTGATTTCGATAAAGTCGAGGATAAAGCCCAGCAGGAAGATTACCAGCATGACAATGATCGTCGCGCCCACCACGCCCCCAGGCATGCCTTCAAACAGCTCGGTGACCATGTGCTCACCGCCGTAGGCACGGAAGACCAACGAGAATAGCGCCGCACCGATCAGAATCAGAAACACCATGGTGGTTACATGGGTGGTAGAGCGCAGCACTTCTTTCAGGGTGGCCCAGTCCAACTGGCGATAGGCCAACGCCAGCACCAGCGCACCAAAGGCACCCACGGCCGAGGCTTCGGTGGGCGTGGCAAAGCCACTCAGAATAGAGCCCAGCACCGCCACAATCAGCACTACTGGCGGCACCAAGCCTTTGAGCAACAGGATGCCTAACCCCGAGGTGTGGCCAAGCTCTGCCATCAGCTCTTCGCGGTCAGCCGCGGGCGCCATGCTGGGGCGGAAAAACGCCACCAAACCCACGTAGATCATGTACATGACGACGAGAATCAGGCCCGGCACCAGCGCGCCCATAAACAGATCGCCAACCGAGACCGTTTTCGGGCTGAAGATCCCCATATCCAGCTGTGCTTGCTGATATGCAGAAGAGAGCACGTCGCCCAGCAGTACCAGGGCGATGGAGGGCGGAATAATCTGACCAAGCGTACCGGTAGCGCAGATGGTACCGGTGGCAAGAGAGGTGCTGTAGCCACGCTTAAGCATAGTGGGCAGTGACATCAGGCCCATGGTCACCACGGTGGCACCCACGATGCCCGTGGAGGCGGCCATCAACATGCCCACCAGCGTGACCGAAATACCTAAGCCACCGCGCATGGAGCCAAACAGCAGCGCCATGGCATCCAGCAGCGTTTCGGCCACTTTTGACTTCTCTAGCAGCACACCCATTAACACAAACAGCGGCACCGCCAGGAGTGTCTGGTTGGTCATAATGCCGTAGAGCCGGTTCGGCAGGGCGGCAAGGTAGCCACTATCAAAATTGGCATCAATACCAACGGCTTCCAGCCCTAGCCCCATGCCAGCAAACAGCAGCGCGGTTCCCGCTAGCGAAAGCGCCACAGGAAAGCCGAACATCAGCACGATACAGATGGCGGCAAACAGAATAAGCGGCATAAATTCGAGCATCAAACACGCTCCTCAAGGTGATTTTCATCGGCGGCTGGCGGCGTTATCCGCCCGGTGAAGATATAGCCATTGCGCACTACTTCAATCAGGCCTTGAATAATCATCAATAAGGCAAAGACTGGAATGAGCGTTTTCAGTGCGTATACAGCGGGGATGCCACCGTAATCTGAGGAGGTTTCCATGATGCGCCAGGAGTTAGCGACGTAGCCATAGCTTGACGCGATGACAAACACCATCACCGGAATCAAGAGCAGGAGGATGCCCAGGATATTCACGAGTGCTTGTCGGCGGGGTGTCATGCCTCGATAAAAAATATCGACGCGCACGTGGCCATCGTGGCGAAAGGTGTAGGCAGCTGCAAGCATGAATACGCTGGCGTGCATGTACATCACCAGCTCTTGCATAAAAATGCTATTCACACTGAACATATAGCGAAGCAGTACAATCGCGAACTGAATCAACATCATAATGATGATCAGCCACGCAAGGGTACGCCCGAACCACTCCGAAGCGCGGTCCAGCGCACCAATAAACGCAGGTAGTTGTGTTGTGTCCGACATGGAAGTGTCTCGCGTAAAACGACTAAGGGGGGTCAGCGCCCCAGACAATAGCGCATATACGCAGACAATGCAGCGCCCAACAAGCGTTCTGCGAGCTTATTGTTAAACGCTTGGTTGAATCGCCGCGAGACACGCCGCTGGCAGCGGCAAATCAACCGCAATCGGCAGGTGGTCAGAGAACAGGTGATCCAGCACGCGCACATCGGCCGCTTCAAGGGTTTGCGAGAGTAGAATATGGTCCAACGCGCGGCGCGGCTGCCACGACGGATAGCTAAGCAGCGGCTTGACCGGGTGTAGCGGCAATGACGTACTAAACCGCTCGTGAGCATGGAGCTGCTCAGGCGTACAATTTAAATCGCCCATCACCACCACATGGCGCAACGGCTCAATAATATCGCTTAAATAATTGAGCTGGCGCACACGGCCACGGTGGCTAAGCGCCAAATGCGCCACAAAAATATGCAGGGCATCAGGGCCTTCGCCGTAGCGCACGTGAATAGCACCGCGTCCAGGCAACATCCCAGGCAGCCGGTGCTCTTCAATATGGCTAGGGGTTAAACGTGAAAGCAGACCATTACTATGCTGTGCAAAATGGCCTAGGTTACGATTAAGTTGCTGGAAGTAGTGAGGAAACTTGGCCTGGGCGGCTAAGTACTCCACCTGATTCACACGGCTGGAGCGAAAGCTTCCACCATCCACCTCCTGCAGCCCCACCACGTCAAACTGCTCTAATACGCTACCTACCAGCGCTAAACGCTTAAGCCGCTGAGGATTAGGCAGCACGTGCTGCCAGCTCCGCGTGAGATAGTGGTGATAGGCTGAAGTTTGAATACCCACCTGCAAATTAAACGTTAGCAGCCGGATATGACCACGCTCTATCAACGCGGAGGTTGACTGGGCAGCGGGAGAACGCGACTGTCCGCCCGTATGGCCGTGCTCCAGCACCGTTATTGTGTGCGCTCGCTGCGAACTTTTTCGATCAACGCGTCAGCGATTTGCGGCATGTTTTCCAAGCTGCCTGCCGACTGCGGCGATACCACGTAACGGCCATCTACGATCAACGCAGGGACGCCCATTAGGCGCATTTCACGCATGCGGCTGTTAGCTTTGTTAACCTCGCTACGTACGCTGAAAGCAGTCAGCGCCTGCTTGGCTTCTTCTTCGCTAACACCATAGCCAGAAAAGAATTCAGCGATGTCGTCAGCGTCAGTCAGTGAGCGGTCATCCTGATGGATGGCATCAAAGAAGTCTTGATGAAGCTCTTCTTCAATTCCTAGCGATTGCGCCGCATAGAAGGCCGTGGCGTGGGTATTCCAGTCGCCGCCCATGGTGGCCGGCATTTTAACAATGCTGACGTCGTCATCCAGGGTCTCGTACCACTCATTTACCGACGTTTGTAGCCGATAACAGTGGGGGCAGCCAAACCAGAACGCTTCGGTCACTTCAATCTGATCTTCGTCTACCTGGGTCGCCACTGGCGATTCAAGTAGCGTGTAGTGCTGACCTTCTACCAGCTCCTGGGCACTTACCGCAGCAGACAGGCCAAGACCAGCAAGCGCGACCATCAACGTTTTCAACATAACGAGCATTCTCCAAATAAGCGGCCAACAAAAGTGAACCTGTGACCGTTAGTGTGTCAGACAGGTTCCCCATTCTGCGGATGTTTCACAGAATGGGGAGGCCAACAGTGGGGGAATTAGTTCAAGCCCAGTACATAGTTGGCTACAGCTTCCATATCCTGGTCACTCATTTTGGAAGCGATATCGCCCATCAGGTTGTTCGGGCTATTGGTACGTTCACCCGATGCAAATGCCTGCAGCGTAGAGATGGTATATTCCGCATGCTGACCCGACAGAGCCGGATACACAGCGCTACCAATACCTACCCCGGTGGGAGTGTGGCAAGCGCTACAGGCGGGAATGCCTTTGGACATATCGCCTGCGCGGTAAAGCTCTTCACCGCGGGCCAGCAGCTCAGCATCTTCATCGCTGGTTTGGCCGAGGTTGGCATCTTGGCCTGCAAAGTGTGCTGCCACATCCCAAGCATCTTGGTCGGAGTAGTCATCGACTAACCCTGCCATCTGCGGGACCACGCGATTGCCATCACGGATATCCATGATTTGCTTGGCGAGGTAGGACATTTGCTGCCCTGCCAGGTTGGGGAAAGTACCCACTGCGCTGATACCTTGCTGGCCATGGCAGGCTGCACAGGTTTGGGCGAGTTCACGTCCTGCCGCTGCGTCAGCGTCGGCTTGAAGGTCCGCTTGGGCGTGGGCGGTGCCAACGGCACCCATGGTAATTGCCAGGCTTGCCAGTAACTTTCTCATTGCTAATCCACTATGCCGTTTGATTATTGACTGGTACGCACCCTGGGCGCTGCCCAGGTTCAGCACATTACCAGGGTCAGCTCCGCCAAAACGAACAACAATGTCGTGTTGGTCGCTGCTGGCTAAAGCGCGATGGTACACTAGCGCCCCAGGTCGCAGTTATAAACCGCTTGCATTATAACGAATCACCCTAGCGGCGGGAATGCAAGTCCAGGTCTGCTTTTGGGGTAATTCGTCGCGGTACCGCTCTCTCTCACACTAGGGTTGGCCAGCGGGCCGTGTTATACGTTTGTTTTTCAGGATTAATTCCATGTCTACCCCCCATGATAGCCCAGTCCCTCGGCTGAACTACCCCACGGCGCGTTTTATGATCAGCGCGCCAACCCTGGCACTGTGTCCTGACGATACCGGTGCAGAAGTAGCGTTTGCCGGACGCTCAAATGCCGGTAAATCCAGCGCCATTAACGCGCTAACCCAGCAAAATGCGCTGGCGCGCACCTCGCGCACTCCGGGCCGCACCCAGCTCATCAACTTCTTCACTGTGATGAACGACGAGTCGCGCCGCTTGGTGGATCTACCCGGCTATGGCTACGCCAAAGTGCCTGAAGCGGTCAAAATCGAGTGGCAAAAGCATCTTTCTGACTACCTGCGCGGCCGTTTTAGCCTGCGTGGTTTAGTGCTGCTTATGGACGTGCGCCACCCGCTGACCGAGTTCGACCAAATGATGCTCGACTATGCTGACCAGCGCGGGATGCCGGTGCATATTCTGCTGACCAAGGCCGACAAGCTGAAAAAAGGCCCGGCCAGTGCGGCGTTGCAAAAAGTCCGCTCACGCCTGAAAGAGTGGGAAGATTTGGTGTCAGTACAGCTCTTCTCGTCACTAAAACGTGACGGCGTAGTCACACTCTCCCAAAAGCTTGACCAGTGGCTACACACCCCAGAAGACGCTAACCAGTAGCCTATTGTTCTAGGCGCGTTTTTCCAGCCACTCAATCAGCTCCGGTAGCTCTTTGACATGAGCAACACGGTGAACCCGCTCGGGCAGCGTTTGGTCGCCGCATTCAGCCACCCAGGCGGCATGCATACCCAGCTGCTGGGCGGGAAGCACGTCCTCATTCCAGGAGTCGCCCACGTGCATGGCGCGCTGCGGTACGGTATTCAGTCGCTCCAAAGCGGTGAGAAAAGGCTTGGGGTCAGGCTTGGGAGCCAGCAGCTCTCCAGCGGCAATCGCTACCGGAAAGTGGGCCGCCAATGGTTGGCGCTTAAGGTGAATATTGCCGTTGGTAATCGCCGCTAGCCGATAGCGCTCGGCAAGCGCCGATAGCAGCCCAGCTGCCTCTGGGTGCGGCGTGACCTGCACCCGCAGGCGGTGGAACTCATTCATTGCCGCGGCGGCCCATAACAGTGCAGCGCTGCGAGGCAAACCGCTGGTTTCCAACTGGGCCTCTAACGCTCGTAGCCTTAGCCAGGTAAAGTCACCTCGCCGTTCAGGCACTTGGCTTGCCCACTGCTGGCGGCGCTTCAGGTAATCCGCCACGCCCTCCTCATACGTTAACGGCAACGGCGCCTCTTGACGGGCAGCACGCCATGCTGCCAGCGCTTCCAGCAGCCAGCGGTAATGGCCCTCTTCGGTTTTCAGCATGACGCCCTGGTTGTCCCATAGGGTGTCGTCCAAATCAAAGGTGATGGCGTCTAACGTGACCATGATTAACTCTCACTGGGGCGGCGTTTGGCACGCGGGTGGGCGGCATCGTAACTGTCTGCCAAGTGCTGCCAATCCAGCCGCGTATACACTTGAGTAGTGGATAGATTGGCATGACCAAGCAACTCCTGCACGGCACGCAGATCCTGGCTAGATTCCAGCAGGTGGCTGGCAAAAGAGTGGCGCAGGCGGTGGGGGTGAAGATGTTCGGGCAGGCCGCGCACCACCGAGAGCTGTGCTAAGCGTTTCTGGATCGCTCGATGCCCCAACCGCTGCCCCCGCTGCCCGACGAACAGCGCCGTTTCAGCGCTGGCCGCCAAACTGGCCCGGCAGGTGAGCCACGCGGTGAGTGCCTGCTGGGCACGCCGTCCCACCGGCACTTGGCGGGGCTTGCTGCCCTTACCCATCACCCGCACATGATTGGCCGTTAAGTGGCTCATATCCAGCGCCGCCAGCTCGGCTAAGCGCAGGCCGCTGGAGTAGAAAAGCTCCAGCATGGCTTGGTCGCGAAGCGCCAGCGGCGAGCCGTCGTGGGGCGTATCCAGAAAGCGCGCCAGCGCATCCACATCCAGCGGTCTGGGCAGATGACTGGGCTGCTTAGGGGTGCGCAGTAGGCTGACCGGGTTATCTGCCAACACGCGATGCTGCACTAGCGCATCGGCAAAGCGAGATAGCGCCGCACGTCGGCGGGCTAGGCTTCTCGGTGCCAGCCCCCGGCTACGTTCAGCGCCTAAAAAGGCTCTCGCCAGCGCCGTGTCCAGCGCGCTGGCCTGAGTGATGCCACGCTGTTCGGCAAACTGGCAAAAGGCGGATAAATCCTGACGATAGGCCGCCACCGTGGCCGGGCTGGCATGGGTGGCTAGCTGCGCTAAGTAGTTAGTGACCGTGTCTGCCAGCAAGCTATCGCTGTCCATGCGGCTCCGATCCCAACCGCAGCAGTAGGCGCGCGACAATATCGCCCAGGTACTCGGTAAACAGCGTATCCATACTGGCGCGGTAACATTCAGGGTCGGGGCTAGCGAGCAGCAAATAACCCAGCTGCTCCCCCGCCGAGAGGCGTGTAATCGCACAGGAACCCGCTTTACGGGGTGCTTTGGTATGGGGCAGTAGGCACTTCCAATCGCTGACGCTCAGCTTGGCGCAGCGACTGGTGCGGCCATCCAGCAGCGCCGCCAAGCGAGCGCTGGCGTGCTGGTCGAGAATATGGCGTGGCGGCTGGGGTGGCGTGGACTCTGCATCGCTTAACGACGCGGGACACCATAGGGCCATCGCCGGGGTTTGAAAGCGCTCGTTAAGCTGAGTCGCCAGCGCTTGGGCCAGGGCATCACGGTCTTCCGCTTCAACTAAGCTGAGCAGCGTTTCCCGCAGGCGACGGTACTGAGCCTCGTTATGACGAGCGGTTTCCAGCAAATGCTCAAGCCGCCCTTCCGCCGTTTCAGCTCGCTGGCGCAGGTCGATCACCAGCCGCTCCAGCAGCGACACAGCACCATCGATATTCGGGTGGGGCACTTTGAGCTGCTGCAGCAGCCCTTCACGGCCAATAAAAAAATCGGGGTGACGGGCCAGCCAAAACGCTACTTGGTCAGGGTCGAGCGTTTTGCGCGGCTCAGGAGCTTGAGACATCGCCGTTCTCCTCGCATTAGTTGAGTGATACCCGACCATCAAACACCCGGGTAGCAGGGCCCACCATGACGAGTGACGCTTCGGGGTCAGGCCACTCGATACTGAGCTGCCCGCCGGGCAAGTGCACTTTCACTGGGCTCTTCAGAAGCCCCTGACGAATCCCACTGGCCACCGCCGCACAGGCACCGGTGCCGCAGGCCAGGGTTTCACCGCTGCCACGCTCGAACACCCGCAGGCGAATCTCACTGGGCGATACCACCTGCATAAAGCCCACGTTTACGCGCTTAGGGAAGCGCGGGTGAGATTCCAACAGCGGCCCCAAGCGCTCCACCGGGGCGCTATCCACGCTCTCTACCTGGAGGACAGCATGGGGATTGCCCATGGAGACCACGCCAAGCTGCAGCGTTTCACCGCCTACATCTATCTCATGCAGCGGTTGATCACCCGGCGCTTCAAACGGCAGCGTCGCCGGGTTGAAGCGCGGCCTACCCATATCGACCCGTACCATGCCATCGTGCTGAACATTGAGCACCAGCGGGCCACCGGCGGTTTCCACATGGATTTCATGCTTGTGGGTTAAACGCTGGTCGCGCACAAAGCGGGCAAAGCAGCGCGCGCCGTTGCCACAGTTCTCCACTTCGCTGCCGTCGGCGTTGTAGATACGGTAGCGAAAGTCCATGTCCGGGTCGCGGGGCGGCTCGACGATCAGCAGTTGGTCAAAGCCAATGCCAAAGCGCCGGTCCGCCAGTTGGCGGATCTGCTCGTCCCGCAGGCGCGCCCGCTGAGTGACCAGGTCCACCACCATGAAGTCGTTGCCCAGGCCGTGCATTTTGGTGAAGTGCAGCAGCATCAGCGCGCCCCTTCCGGCAGCAGCGCCTCACCGGCCCACAGGCTTTCCAGCGTTTCCCGAGCGCGCACCACGTGGTACGTGTCGCCATCCACCATCACCTCTGGCGGGCGCGGGCGGCTGTTGTAGTTCGACGTCATCACAAAACCGTAAGCTCCGGCGGAGCGCACCGCCAACAGATCGCCTTCGGCGATAGCAAGCTCACGCTCTTTACCCAGGAAGTCACCGGTTTCACACACAGGGCCGACCACGTCGTAGGTGGCGCTCTCACGAGGCTGGCGGGTATCCACCGGCACAATCGCCTGCCACGCCTGATACAGCGCCGGACGAATCAGGTCGTTCATGGCCGCATCGACAATGGCAAAGTTCTTGGTCTCGCCGGGTTTCAAGAACTCTACCCGGGTGAGCATCAGCCCGGCGTTGGCCGCAATAGAGCGACCCGGCTCAAACAGCAGCGTGAGCTTTTCGCCGCCTTCCCAGCGGGAGAGGCGCGCCAGCAGTTGGCTAGCGTAATCGAACGGTTGGGGTGGCTTCTCGTCACGGTAGGGCACGCCTAAGCCGCCGCCTAAATCCAGATGGTCGATCTCGATGTCCCGCTCGCGAAGGCGCTCCATCAGCACCAACAGGCGCTCCAGGGCATCTAGAAACGGCGCGGTTTCGGTGAGCTGCGAGCCGATATGGCAATCCAGGCCCGTCACACGCAGGTTTGGCAAGCTGGCAGCCAGTTGGTACACCTCCAGCGCGTCATCCACCGGAATGCCAAACTTGTTATCTTTCAGGCCGGTAGAGATATAAGGGTGAGTGCCCGCATCCACATCAGGATTGACGCGCAGCGAGACCGGAGCGATTTTCCCCAGCTCACCTGCCACGGCATTCAGGCGCTCAAGCTCTGGGCGCGACTCGACGTTAAAGCATTTGATGCCGACTTCTAGCGCCCGCGCCATTTCATGGGGCTGCTTAGCCACGCCAGAAAACACCACTTTGGCGGGGTCGCCGCCCGCTTTTAGCACCCGCTCAAGCTCACCCACGGAGACAATATCAAACCCGGCCCCCATGCGGGCCAAAAGGCCCAGCACGGCAAGGTTAGAGTTGGCTTTCACCGCGTAGCAGATTAAGTGCGAGTGGCCACCCAAGGCTTCGGTGTAGGCGCGAAAATGGCGCTCAAAGGTCGCTTTTGAGTAGACATAGCAGGGCGTGCCCAGCTCGGCGGCCAGCTGCGTTAGCGGCACATCTTCGGCGTAGAGCACGCCATCGCGGTAGTTAAAGTGATCCATTACCCCTCCTGCTCGGCGGCCGAATCATTGGTATCGTCAGGCAGATAAAGTGGCCCCTTTTGACCACAGCCAACAAGCAGCAATGCGGCCATCAGCAGCGCGCTAAGTGTGATTGCACTGCGTTTCATGACGCACCTTTCAGGGCTGCCAGCGCTTCTCGCGCACGGTTTGCAGCGGCGCGCACTTGGTCAGGCGCCGTGCCGCCAATGTGGTTGCGGGCAGCGACCGAGCCTTCCAGCGTCAGCACTTCAAATACGTCCTGCTCAATGATATCGGAGAACTGCTGGAGCTCTTCGAGGGTCATTTCAGAGAGGTCTTTCTTGGTTTTCAGGCCGTAGGCCACGGAGAGACCCACGATCTCGTGAGCATCACGGAAGGCCACGCCTTTACGCACCAGGTAATCCGCCAGGTCTGTGGCGGTGGAGAAGCCGCGCCGCGCCGCTTCGTACATGCTCTCTTTCTTCGGCTCAATGGCAGGCACCATGTCCGCAAAGGCTTTCAGACAGTCGCGCACGGTGTCGACGGCGTCGAACAGCGGCTCTTTGTCTTCCTGGTTGTCCTTGTTGTAGGCCAGCGGCTGCGACTTCATCAGCGTCAGCAGCGCCATCAGATGGCCATACACACGGCCGGTTTTACCGCGCACCAGCTCAGGCACGTCGGGGTTTTTTTTCTGCGGCATAATGGAGGAGCCGGTGCAGAAGCGGTCGGGCAGGTCGATGAAGTTGAACTGCGCGCTGGTCCACAGCACGAGCTCTTCGCTCATCCGCGACAGGTGCATCAGCAGAATGCTGGCGAAGCTGGTGAATTCAATCGCAAAATCACGATCTGACACGGCGTCCAGCGAGTTTTCAGCAGGGCGGTCGAAGCCGAGCAGCTCAGCGGTCACGTGGCGGTCAATGGGGTAGGTCGTGCCCGCCAGCGCCGCGGAGCCCAGCGGCATCACGTTCACCCGCTTACGGCAATCCAGCAGGCGCTCGTGGTCGCGGGCCAGCATCTCTTGCCACGCCAGCAGGTGGTGGCCGAAGGTGACTGGCTGTGCCGTCTGCAGGTGGGTGAAGCCGGGCATGATGGTGTCGGCTTCCCGCTCGGCAAGCTCAATCATGCCGTCACGCAGACGGGTTAGCTCCGCTTCGATCACGTCGATCTCATCGCGCATGAACAGGCGAATGTCGGTGGCAACTTGGTCGTTGCGCGAGCGGCCAGTGTGTAGCTTCTTGCCAGTAATGCCGATTTTATCGGTCAGGCGCGCTTCGATGTTCATGTGCACGTCTTCCAGCGGTACCGACCACTGGAACTCACCGCGATCAATCTCGCCCTGAATCTCGGTCAGGCCGTTAATAATGGCGTCGCGCTCCTCTTCGGTGAGCACGCCCACCCGCGCCAGCATGGTGGCATGGGCAATCGAGCCCTGAATATCCTGGCGCGCTAGGCGCTGGTCGAAGTTCACAGACGCGGTAAAGCGTGCAACAAAAGCATCGGTGGGCTCGCTGAAGCGACCGCCCCAAGACTGGTTCGTAGCTTGGCTCATCGGAGACATATCCTGCTGACAAAACTAATGGAGTCGTTACCGGAAAGTGTACCAGAGTCACTGCGTAGAGCGGCATGCCGTTTTATGGCAGTGTTTATAACGAGGTAGGAGATTCTTGGCTAGCAGCGACTACTAGCGGCGTTTTCAAATATGCCTTCAGCGCACTCAAGGCCATGGGACGAGCAAAGTAGTAGCCTTGGAAATGGTCGCACTGCAGGGTATGCAGGAAGTGAAACTGCTCGGCGGTTTCAACGCCTTCAATTAACACCTCGAGTCCCAACTTATCTGCCATGGTGACAACACCCTCTACAATAGCGGCGTCACGGGAATCAACGGCCACATCGCCCACAAACGAGCGGTCAACCTTCAGCTTATTGATGGGTAGGCGTTTTAGATAGCTAAGGCTTGAGAAACCGGTGCCAAAGTCATCCAGCGCAATGTGCACGCCCAGTTGGCGCAGGGCCTGTAAAGCCTGAATGGTGTGTTCGGCGCTATCCATTAACACACCTTCGGTCAGCTCCAGCTCTAATAGCGCGGGGGGCAAGCCACTACGCGCCAGCACCTGCTTTACGGAGTCTAAAAAGCCTGGGCGCTGAAACTGCATGGGTGATACGTTAATCGCCATGGTGATGGGGGTCGCGCTTTCGGCATTGAGCACCACCGCATCGCGGCAGGCGGTTTCCATCACCCACTCACTGATGGGGATAATCTGCCCGGTATCCTCAGCCAAAGGAATAAACTGCCCTGGCGGGATGTTGCCACGCTCTGGGTGGTACCAACGGATCAACGCTTCAACTCCAGCGACCCGCCCGCTATGGTGAATTTGCGGCTGGTAATGGAGCTCAAACTGCTCCTGCTCAATGGCCTGCTGCAGGGCATGGCGCAAATTCACCCGCTCGGTGACCTTACGGTTAAGTTCGTCGGTATACCACTGAAAGGTGTTGCGCCCCCTGCGTTTGGCCTTGTACATGGCAAGGTCGGCCTGCTGAATGAGCTGACGCGGCGTTTGAATAGTGCCATCGTTGGTGGCGATCCCAATACTGGCAGTAATTCTTAGCTCGTTGCTGCGATACCAGTAAGGTGCCGAAACTCGTGCCAGCAGCCGCTCGACCACCTGTAAGACATCGTCTTCGTGGGCTAAATCCGGCAACAGTACGATAAACTCATCGCCGCCAAATCGGGCCACGGTGTCCCAGGGGCGCAGCTCCTCCTCCAAGCGCTTGGCGACCTCTAGCAAAATATAGTCGCCCACTTCATGGCCGAGGGTGTCATTGATTGGCTTAAAGTCGTCTAAATCAATGAACAGCACTGCTAAATAACGCTGGTAGCGCCTGGCTAACAAACAACCTTGGGCAAGGCGCTGGTCCAGCAACAGCCGGTTGGGCAGCCCGGTCAGCGCATCGTGATTGGCGTTATGACTCAGCTGGGCCTGATACTCTCGCTGGGCGGTAATATCGTTTTGCGCGCCGATAAAATGTGTGACTACGCCAGCTTCATCGCGCACCGGGGAGATATAAAGATCGTTCCAGAAAGGCGCACCGTTACGGCGATAGTTGCGAATCACCACGTGCACCTCGCGCTGCTCTTTGATGCCTTTGCGCAATTGCACCTGGGTCGCAGGGTCCGTGTCGATTCCTTGTAGAAAACGGCAGTTGCGGCCCAGCGCGGCCTCTCGCGAGTAGCCGGTGATGCGCTCAAAGGCAGCGTTCACATACACTATCGGCAGATCAGGGCGCTGAGCATCCACAATGACCACGCCATTGGTGCTAGACTCCACGCTGCGCTCCAGCAGCGCCAACTGCCGTTCAGTGTCTTTGCGCTCGGTAATATCCTGAGTAGAGCCCTGAGCTTGAATAATTTTTCCTAGCTCATCGCGCACCGCTCGGCCAATCACTCGCACCCAACGCCGTCGCCCCTGCTGGGTAATAATCTCCAGCTCTTCGTCAAAACTTATCCCCTTCTCACAGCAGTTGGTAAACACGGCTTGAATACGCGACCGAGAGCTTGGCGTGTAAAAAGCAATCGCCTCCTCCAGCGTGGGCTGGTGGCCAACAGGCATATCGTGAAGGCGGCACACCTCCTCCGACCAGATCGGCAGCCCCACCGCTAAATCCATATACCAGCCGCCTATATGCGCTGTCTCACCGGCAATACGGAACAGCCGCTGATTACGCCGTAGCTGCTTTTCCACCGCTTTGCGACGAGAAATATCTCGGGCAATCACATAAATCACCTGCTCACCGGCAGAAGCGGACACTTCCAACCAAACGCGCCTACCATCTACCGCTAACGCACAAATATCGAAGGCATTAATTTTTTCACCCCGGCATACCCTTGCCAACGCTGCTTCGATAACGGGATGATCACGCGGCTCTACCACGACACCACAGGGCCTACCCAGCAGCGCTTCTGCTTGGTAACCCAGTAACGACTCAAAGGTTGGGTTGATGCTGAGCAGCGTGCCCGCAAAGTCAATGCAGCAGAACAAATCCTGCGAAAGCAGAAAGAATTGGTCTAGCTTGCCTTGCGGTTCAACAGGGGGCATGGCATTTCCTAACAGGCGTTAAACGCGTTCAGCGCTGGCCCTAAATTCGGCCGGTTATTTTTACTGTGTGGCTGGGTGCTTTATGATGAGAATTATCACAGTTCGACGCGCCGTGTCAGCGGCAAAGGGAGAATCAGGTGTCATCCATCACTAAATTGCGCATTGCCACGCGTAAAAGTCAGTTGGCCATGTGGCAGGCCGAGTACGTCCGCGACCGCTTGATGGCGGCACATAGCGGTCTGGAAGTTGAGCTTGTCCCCCTCTCCACCAAAGGCGACAAAATTCTCGATACGCCTCTCTCCAAAATTGGTGGCAAAGGGCTATTCGTCAAGGAGCTTGAAGACGCCATGCTGGATGGACGCGCCGATATTGCCGTTCACTCCATGAAAGACGTACCCATGCACTTCCCCGAAGGCTTGGGGCTATCGGTGATTTTAGAGGGGGCAGACCCCACCGATGCATTCGTGTCCAACCACTATAACAGCATCGACGAGCTGCCCGAAGGTGCGCGCATCGGTACCGCCAGCCTACGTCGTGGCCTACAAATACGTGAAGCCCGTCCGGACCTGCAAATCCTCAACCTGCGCGGCAACGTCCAGACTCGCCTTGGGAAGCTCGACGATGGCGAGTTCGACGCTATCATTCTGGCCACCTCTGGCCTGCAGCGCCTGGGGCTCGATGCGCGAATCGCCCAAGCACTGCCCCCTGAAATCTGCTTGCCCGCCTGCGGCCAGGGCGCACTAGGCATCGAATGTCGCTTGCACGACCCCGAATTGATTGCGCTACTGGCCCCCTTGGACGATCAGGATACCGCCACCCGCGTGCGCGCCGAGCGCGCCATGAACACGCGCCTGGAAGGTGGCTGCCAAGTACCGATTGCCGGGCACGCCGTACTGGATAAAGCCAACGATACCCTGTGGCTGCGCGGGCTAGTGGGCAACCCAGAGGGCACCGAGGTACTGCGTGCCGAGGGCCGTGGCTCTATCCATGAGCCGGAAGCGCTCGGCATTCGTATTGCCGAAGAGCTGCTGGATCAAGGCGCCGGCGATATCTTGGCAGAGGTTTACGGCCGCAACGTATGAGCCAGCCGGTACTGATTTGCCGCCCTGGAGAGCGGGGCGAAACGCTGGCTGATGCCCTGCGGGCAAGCGAAGGCTGGGTGGAGTCGCTTGACGTGATGCATCTGGAAGCGCTGCCTGAAGATGCTACGCAGCGCCAAGTCTGGTTGGATATTGATCAGTACCATAAGATAGTGGTGGTCAGCCCCTTTGCCGCTTACTGTTTAAGCGAGGCGCTGGATCGCTACTGGCCGCAGCTACCTATCGGTATTGATTACTATAGCGTTGGACGGGGCACTGCCAGCATACTGTTCGATCAGCTTGGGGTTCGGGTACGTATTCCTCCACCCCAGCAGGGTGAAGACACCAGCGAAGCGCTGCTTTCGCTAGCGTCGCTTCGCCACCTAGCACATCAACGAGTACTGCTGGTGGCAGGAGAAGGCGGCCGCACGCTGATCGCCGATACTCTAGCGGCACGCGGGGCCACTATTACCCGGCTGGCGGTCTATCGGCGGGTTTATCAGCCGCCTTCGCCAGCGATGCAAAAGCGCCTCGCCACAGGTGTCTACCGGGCGCTCATCGTCACCAGCGGCGAACTGCTTGAATATCTGGCAAAATGGTGTGGTCCAGCAGCGTTGAACCAACCGCTAATCGTTTCCAGTCACCGTTTAGCTACACTGGCCGGTAAACTGGGTTTTTGTGACCTCAAGGTGGCGTCGGGAGCAACGCCGGCTGCGCTGGTGGCCGCGTTGGATCGGTCCTGCAACCCATAGGGTGCCGATGTCGATCAAGGAACTTAATAAGGGCTAGCGACAGATGAGCAAACAACCAAACGAGCAGGAAGGCGTTAACAACACGTCTGCCGATGCATCCCAAGATAACGCGCAACCGAGCGATACTACGGCATCATCGGCGAAAAGCGAGTCGACTGCTGGCAGCGCTTCCTCCTCTTACGCGGCCAAAAATAGCCGTTCGCGCCGCCGCCATAAGAGTGGCAACAGTGCCTCTTCGGCACCGCAAACCGGCACGGCGAGCAATAACGGGCCGACGTCTGACTCGGCCAAAACGTCCGCCGCTAGCAACACCAAGGACACGAAAGACACTAAGGACGCCAAGAACAGCGCCGCCGACACCAAGCCAGCCGCTTCGTCGGGCAGTGCCGGTAAGCCAATCCCGCCCGCCTCTACAGCCGGTAGTGGTGGCAGCAAAGGCGGCGGTCTTGCCATCGCGTTGGTGATTATCCTGGCACTCGCCCTGGGCCTGATCACTTGGCAAGGCTGGCAGCGCCTGGATAGTCAGCAGCAGCGCCTGGACGAATTGGCCCAGCAAGCGCAAAACAGCGCTTCCCAGCAAGCGGTCAGCGAGCTTGAGTCACGGATCGAAGAGGGCGAAGCCGAACGAAGCCAAGCGCTGGAGAGTACCGTGAGCGAACTGCGCAGCGAGCTGGATAGCTATCGCAGCGACATCAACAGCACGCTGGACGAGGTGCTGACGCAGCTCTCACAAGAGCAGGACACCGACGAGCGCGATTGGCTTCACGCCGAAGCAGCCTACTTGCTGCGTTTGGCGAATCAGCGCCTGCAGCTGGAGGGTGATGTGGAAGGTGCCGCCGCTCTGCTGCGCACCGCCGATGCCCGTCTGGCCGATGCCGATAACCCGGCGCTAACGCCCGTGCGTCGTGAAATTGCCAACGAGCTCGCCGCGCTGGACGCCGTTCCTCAAGTGGACCGCACAGGCATTTACTTAGCTCTGAATGCCCAGCAAGAGCGCGTAGCGGGTCTGCGCCTATCTCAAGAGATCGAAGAGCGCGCCGTGACGTCGAGCATTGAGCAGCCGCCTACCGGCACTTTCCAGCGCCAGCTCGCCCGCTTCGGTGAAGAGCTAAAAGATCTCGTGGTCATTCGTCAGCACGATGAAGCACTGGAAGCGTTGATCACGCCGGAGCAGGAGTCCTACCTGCGCCAGAGCCTGCGCCTGATTCTCGAGCAGTCTCAGCTAGCGCTGCTCAAAGAGGAGCCCGAGCTGTACGAAGCGAGCATCGACAAAGCCCTGGAGCTGCTGAACGGCTACTACGACACCGAGCGTGAAGAGACCCAGAGCGTCATAGCCCGCCTTCAAGAGCTGAAGCAGGCCGAAGTAAAGCCCGAGCTGCCGGATATCAGCGCCTCACAGCAAGCGCTGGCCAGCTTCATCGACAACCGTTTCGAGTCGCGTCGTCAGGATGGAGGTGATGCATGAGAAAACTCATCCTGCTGATCATCGCGGGCCTCGCGGTTGGCGCGCTCTTTGGGCACCTGATGATGTCAGTGCCCGGTTACTGGCTGATTCGAGTGGGCGACACCTCGGTTCAAACCTCGTTCTGGTTTGGTCTGGTGCTGCTGCTGGGTGCCTTTATTGTGCTCCACTTCGCGCTGCGCCTGCTTACCGGCATTATTCGCCCGGTTGGTCGCTTCCGTACCTGGAACAGCCGCGCCCGTAACCGTCGCGCCATGAAACGCACCGTGCGTGGTTTGGTGGCACTCACCGAAGGCCGCTGGAAAAAAGCCGAGAAAACCTTGGTGCGCGCCGCCGACGACTCCAGCACACCGCTCGTTAACTACCTATCGGCCGCGCTGGCAGCCCACTATCAGGGCGACCACGAGAAGTCCCAGGAGCATCTGAACCAGGCCCAGCTGACCACCGACGGTGCGGATACCGCCGTTGGCCTGATGCAGGCGCAGCTGATGATTGACCGTCAGCAGCCGGAAGAGGCTCTGGCAATTCTCACTCGCCTGGATAAGCAGCTCACCAATCACCCGCAGGTACTGAAGCTTTTGAAGCAGGTACACCTGAGCGTCAACGACTGGGAAGGCCTGCGCCGCCTAATTCCACGTCTGGCCGCGCAGAAGCTGATCACGCAGCAGGAGCGCGAACAGCTTGAGTTCAAAGCGTATCGCGAGCTGATCATCTTCGAAGCGAAGAACCCTACCAATATCGAACGGGTTCGCGGGCTGTGGGCGGATATGCCCGACTACCTGCGCGGCAATACCGAGCTGATCGTGCTCTATACCGAGGCACTGCTACATGCCAACGAAGAGCCGATTGCCGAGCGTCTGCTGAACCACTCACTGGATAACCACTGGGACGCCCGCTTGGTCAAGCGCTACGGCCTGCTCAATGTCGATGCCGCTCGCCAGCTCGCCAAGGCCGAAAAGTGGCTACAAGAGCGCCCCAACGACCCCGAGCTGCTGCTCGCCTGTGGACGCCTATCGCTACGTGTTGGCCAGTGGGAAAAAGCGCTGGAATACTTTGAAGCCAGCCAGCGCCAGCGCCCCAATGGCGAAGTGTGTGCCGAGCTTGCTCGCCTCTACGCAAGCCTAGGCGAGCACAACAAGAGCCAGCTCTACTATCGTCACAGTGTTGATATGCTAGCCAAATCTCTGCCATCGCTGCCCCAACCCAGCGATGCCAGTGACAACACGCAGAGCGATAAGAAAGCGGCGAAAAAGACGGCATAACCGCCTCCTGTAAGGCAAAAAGGGTGCTCACGGGCACCCTTTTTTAATAACGCTTCGCTACACGCTCTCGGCAGGCTTCTCTGGGGCCGCCGCCTGTAGCTCAGACGTACAGTGACCGCAGCGAACGGCCTTGATTGGCACCACCATAAAACAGTAAGGGCAGGGCTTTTCGGTCGGGTCTGCCGGTGCCACCGCCTCTTCGCGCTTTAAGCGGTTGATGGTACGCACCAGCAAAAACACCACGAACGCGACGATGGAGAAGCTCACCACCGCGTTGATAAACAGCCCCACGTTCAGCGTCACCGCCCCTGCCGCTTGAGCTTCTGCCAAGGTGGCATAGGGCGCTCCCGCCACGCCTTCCCGCAATACGACGAACAGATTCGAAAAATCGATCCCACCCACCAACAGGCCAATCAGCGGATTCATCACGTCTTTGACAAGGCTTTGCACAATCAGCGTAAATGCCCCGCCAATGATGATACCCACCGCCATATCAATCACATTGCCCTTAACGGCAAACTCGCGGAATTCCCGGAAAAATTTAGCCATACCCCCCCATCCTTACCAAGCCAATGAAACGCCAAGGGCTAACGATACAAAGGAGTTATATTATTGATGGGAGGCAGCCATCACCGCCTCTAGCGCCGCTTTATATCCCTGCACGCCTAGGCCAGCAATCACGCCATCGGCCCGTAGCGAGACATAGGAGTGGTGGCGAAACGACTCGCGCTTATGCACGTTGGAGAGATGGACTTCGATGACCTGGCCATCAAAGGCGTTCAATGCATCGAGGATCGCTACCGAGGTATGAGTATAGGCCGCCGGATTGATAATGATGGCCTGCGTGCCATCTACCCTCGCTGCGTGAATGGCGTCGATGAGCGCACCTTCATGGTTACTTTGCAGGCAGGTGATCTCCCAGCCTGCCATTACCGCTTTTTCGCGCAGCAGGTTATTCACATCGTCGAGTGTGTCATAGCCATAAATCTCTGGCTGACGCGTGCCTAATAAATTGAGATTAGGCCCATGTAACACCAATACTTTGCCCTGCTGCATAGCGCACTCCTTCGGTGATGTGGTTAGCCGTGTTGCATTTGTCGCCTCGTTCTAACACCTTCCCGCAAGCACCGCCAGCGCCTTGTCCAGTGATGCCTGCTGGCGCTGTGCATACAGCGCAATTTCATCAATCACGGAGGCACCCAAGTCACGCTCGAATTGGGCTTGGTTGGCTTGGCTTGCGTATTCATCGCGCTGCTCGCCGCCCAGGTTCGACTGGAAGATGCCCGCCGCGCTAACCGGCAGAAAGTCCTCATAAATCATGGGCTGGCAAGTCAGCGCGCCTTGCTCGATGAGTGCTTCAAGGGTATCCGGGTTAATCTGCGCGGGTAGTGATGCAGTGGTACCCGGCACGGCGTGATAGTGGAAGAACGCCAGCCCTTCACGACGTAGCGTGGCGTGGTCGTCTGGGAATGCTTGGAATACTTCCGCCAGCTGCGCCTGATGAGCGCTGTTATTTTTAGCGGGAGGCAACTGCTGCGACTTGGCCAGCAGGCGGTCGTATAGCGCGCGTCCTTTTTGAGTGAGCGCAACCCCGCGCTGCTCGATCTCGCCAAAACGGGCGGTATGGTGGCCCGCCACGCTGTCGGCAAAGGTAATGGTCTCTTCCAGCGCTTTGAAGCTGGTTTGGCGCAGTAGAATCGGGCAGCGGCGACGGGGCGGGCCTTCGATCACCGCCTTAGGGTCGATGCCAACACTCGGCATCTGCTGCTGTACTGCATCGATATCCAAGGTGCGCGGGGTTAAATGGTTGATATGCGGGCCTCTAAAGCTCACCACGTCGGCAATCAACCGATGCTCTTGATGCAAACGGTCGTAGGTGGCGCGGTCGACGGTGGCATCGTGGTGCCAGCGGAACGTATTGAGCGCGGCCTGCACGAATGCCTTGGCATCGGTCGCGTTTAGGCCACCCTGCTCTTCGCAGCGGGCGATTAGCGCCTGGGCCTCGGGGGTGACGATTTCACGGTGGGAGAGAATTTCCCGCGCCTGCTCGCGAAGCGCTGCGTTTTCGATGAGCTCTAGCCGCAGCAGCGAGGTAAAGACACGAAAGGGATTGCGCTTCAAGGCGTCATCATCCACCGGGCGAAACGCCGTGGAGTGCACCGGTACACCGGCAGCCGCCAAGTCGTAATACCCCACGGGATGCATGCCCATCACCGCAAACATACGCCGTAGCAGTGACAGCTCTTCAGGCAAACCAACGCGGATCGCTCCATGGCGCTCAACGCTAAGGCGCGCCAGTTCGTCTGACGCTTCGAGCGTATGTGCTAAGGCGGCATCCTCTGCCAGCACATCATGATTCACGCTCTCTACCAGCGAGAGCAACGTGCCATATTGCGGCACTTCCTGTTGATACATCGCCGACATCGCTTTGGAAAATTGATCGCGAATATCGTCGGCGCTTACATAAGCAGCATCCATGGGGCTTCCTGTTGGCCATCTTGTGAGTGTTATAACGATTACCATAGTAGCGCTGCAGCGACGGGGGAAATTGCATAAATTTGGCCGTTATCTTCATTAACACGCCTTGAGCCCCCGCCACAGCCCATGGTGTTACGGTTACACTAAGCCTTTCTGTTTCGACAATTCTACGTTTCGACAAAGGCCACCGCTTAGATGACTGCCTCACGCGCACCGCTACCGCTCTATCTGGGCTTGCCCATGTGGGCCAATCAGGATTGGCAGGGCAGCCTCTACCCGCGCCAAGCCAAAACCGACCTGCTCAGTGATTACGCGGCAGTGTTTTCCAGCGTGGAGGGCAATACGACGTTTTACAGCGGCGCACCTAAGCCCGACACCATCGCTGCCTGGGCGCGCCAAGCTCCCGCTCATTTTCGCTTTTGTTTTAAACTGCCCGCCAGCGTGACGCACGACCAGCGTCTCGGCAGTTTAGCGTCTGCCTGGGAGTTTATAGAGGCACTGACGCCGCTCCATGACCGGCTTGGTCCAACCATGGTCCAACTACCGCGTGATTTCGGTCCCTCAGAGCTACCTAAACTCGAAGCATTGCTCGCTCACTGGCCAACGCAGCTGCCCTGCGCTGTCGAGGTGCGTCATCCTGTTTTTTTCCACAAGGGTGAGGAAGAGAAAGCCCTCAACCGATTGTTGATAACTTATAGCGCTAATCGTGTGATGCTGGATGTGCGTCCGGTGTTCTCGACCCCCGCCGAAGGCCATGCGGGCCTCGCTCATGCCCAACAGGAAAAGCCGAAAGTCCCGTTACACGTGCTTTCCACAGCGGAGCTGCCGATTATTCGCTTCATTGGCCATATTGACAAAACCATTAATACTCGCTACTTCGCTCCGTGGATAGAGCGCCTAAAGCTGTGGATAAGTCAGGGGAAAACCCCTTTCTTATTTGTGCATACAGCGGATAACCGCGAGTCCCCCGAGATGGCTCGACACCTGTACCACACCCTTCAACAGCACATCGCACTGCCTGAGCTTGACCCCTTTGCCGATGAAAAGCAGAGCCAGCTGTTTTAAGCCGTCTTTTTAGATGAGCTGACTGGCATGCCCTACCATGATCGGATAAATTGCGCGTTCTTTCGGAAAAGTACGCTGGCAATTTCTCTATTTCCGAAAATCGGCGCAGCAAGCCGATAACGACTCATTACAATTGAACGTATAACACAGGTGATTTATGGCAAAACTTGCACATGCACAGTGGTCATCGCGTATGACCTTTGTGCTGGCCGCAGCGGGCTCAGCGGTTGGCTTAGGAAATATTTGGAAGTTCCCGTACATGGTGGGCGAAAGCGGCGGGGCTGCTTTCGTATTTGTTTATCTGCTTTGTATTGGACTCATTGGCTTGCCCATTCTTGTTTCTGAGTGGCTTATCGGGCGGCGCGGCCAGAAGAATCCAGCAAGCACGATGTCTGAGCTGGCACGCCAAGCCAATAAATCCAGTATGTGGGCCGTGGTGGGTATTAGCGGCATTGTGGGGGCGTTTTTAATCCTGTCGTTCTATAGCGTGATCGGCGGCTGGTCGCTCTACTACACCCTTAACTCAGTAAGCGGCACCTTCAGCGGCCAAGACGCCGACGGCATCGGGGCGCTGTTTAACGGTATGCTCAGCAACCCCGGGCTACTCCTGCTTGGCCACTCTGCCTTTATGCTGTTGGTGATTGGTATTGTTGCCCGTGGTGTAACAAAAGGGCTGGAAGGCGCTGTACGCATCTTGATGCCGGTACTCGCGTTACTGCTGGTCGTGCTGATCGGTTATGGCATGTCGACCGGCCATTTCGGTGAAGCGCTGGCATATATGTTCAACCCGGACTGGAGCAAGCTAAGCGCAGAGACAGTCCTGGCCGCGTTAGGGCACGCCTTTTTCACCCTGTCGCTGGGTATGGGCATCATGATGGCGTATGGCTCTTACCTGGGCAAAGAGATCAACCTACTCCAAACCGCCCGCACAGTGATCATTATGGATACGGTGATCGCTCTCGGCGCAGGTCTTGCGATCTTCCCCATCGTGTTTGCGAACAACCTTGACCTAGCCTCAGGCCCTGGGCTGATCTTTGTTACGCTGCCCTTAGCATTTGGCAATATGGACGGTGGCTCTCTGCTGGGTTTGATGTTCTTCCTGCTACTCACTTTCGCAGCGCTGACCTCGGCCATTTCGCTGCTTGAGCCCGTGGTTGAGTTTATTGAAGAGCGCACGCCGCTGTCTCGCGTGATGGCGACCGTTGTTGCCGGGGTGGGCGCTTGGGCGCTGGGTATTGCCGCTCTGCTCTCCTTCAACGTGTGGAGCGAGCCGCTCATGTTCGGTATGGGCGTGTTCGACCTACTGGATACGCTGACCAGCAAAATCATGCTGCCGCTTACCGGCTTGGGTGCGATTCTCTTCGCTGCGTGGTGCTTAGAGCGCAAGAGTGTCGAGGCTGAGCTTGGGCTGTCAGCCACTGGCGTAAGCGTATGGAACATCATCGCGCGCTATGTAGCGCCCGCAGGCGTCATCGCTGTCTTCGTCACAGGCTTACTCTAAGCCGTCACGGCCCCGCTAGCTGGCGGGGCTGTCTATCGCACGCTGTTGTTAGTGCAATTCGCTCTCTTGCGGTTCGTCATCG